>Ga0210394_10000815_pt1 | contig 57122 bp, 52 predicted proteins | sample IncBWC12MmetaG_FD_160121 | JGI IMG/M metagenome (GOLD analysis project Ga0210394, IMG submission 160121) | Forest soil microbial communities from Barre Woods Harvard Forest LTER site, Petersham, Massachusetts, United States - Inc-BW-C-12-M | ecosystem: Environmental > Terrestrial > Soil >...
CGCCGTCGCCGTGGAGCTGGCTGCCGTCACGTTCGCGCCGCTGACCGTTACCGCGACACTCACCGGACTGAACGTGTAGCCCGTCAAGCTCGGTGTGATGGTGTACGATCCGTTCGCCAGGCCGGGTAAGGTGTACGCGCCCGAAGCGCTGGCCGTCGTCGTTGCTGTCGATGTTCCCGTCAGCGCGATCGTCGCGCCGCTGCCTGACGTTCCCACGCCACCCGTTATAGTCCAGGTCTGCGCCGTCGCCGTGAAGCTGCCCGCCGTCGCGTTCGCGCCGCTGACCGTCACGGCCATACTGGCCGGACTAAAGATAAAGCCGGTCAGGCTCGGTGTAATGGTGTACGCGCCGTTCGCCAGGCCGGAGAATGTGTACGCGCCCGAAGCGCTCGCCGTCGTCGTTGCCATCGCTGTTCCCGTCAATGCGATGGTCGCGCCGCTGCCCGAGGTTCCCACTCCACCCGTAATGGTCCAGGTCTGCGCCGTTGCCGTGAAACTGCCCGCCGTCACGTTCGCGCCGCTGACCGTTACCGTCAGACTCGCCGGACTAAACGTAAAGCCGCTCAAGCTCGGTGTGATCGTGTACGATCCGTTCGCCAGCCCGGGGAAGGTGTACGCGCCCGAAGCGCTGGCTGTCGTCGTTGCCGTCGACGTTCCCGACAATGCGATGGTCGCGCCGCTGCCTGACGTTCCCACGCCCCCGGTAATCGTCCAGGTCTGCGCCGTCGCCGTGAAGCTGCCCGCCGTCGCGTTCGCGCCGCTGACCGTTACCGCCAGACTCGCCGGACTGAATGTATAGCCGGTCAAACTCGGTGTGATCGTGTACGATCCGTTCGCCAGGCCGGAGAACGTGTACGCGCCCGAAACGCTGGCCGTCGTCGTTGCTGTCGACGTCCCCGTCAATGCGATGGTCGCGCCGCTGCCCGACATTCCCACGCCACCCGTAATCGTCCAGGTGGATGCCGCGATGTTAAGCCAGAAGGTCTTGACGGCGCCGGCCGCACTCGCCGTCACAATCGCGGTTTGCGAAGTAGGCACAGTCGCCGCGACTGACGCGGAGAATCCCGCGCTCACGGCGCCGGCGGCCACCGTGACGCTCGCCGGTACTGTCAGGTACGCATTATTACTCGCCAAGGAGACCACGAATCCGCCCGCGAGTGCCGCCGAACTCAATGTGACCGTACACGCGGAGACTCCCGCTGGAGCAAGGCTTGAGGGACTACATGTGAGGCTCGTCAGCGTTGGCTGGATAATCGTAATCGTTCCCCCAACTCCGGTTCCGGGTATCGAACTACCGGATCCACTGGCGGCCACCACACCGCTGAGCGGGATGGGAGTCGAGGTGTGCAACGAGCCGGAGGCGACCGTGAACGTTACTGTTGCCAAAGTCCCGTTGCCAATGATGTTGGAATTCATTCCGGAGACAACACACGTTGTAGTGTTGGCGATGCTGGAACACGCCGCGCTCTTGCTGGCGGCGATGGCGCTCGGTCCGTCCGTAACGCTCACGCTGGAGATATCGGAGGACGAATATCCCATTGTCCACTCCACATCAGAGGGCTGTGCACTGCCCGACGCCGTGATCGTTACTGGTAGGGTTACGATAGCGCCGGGCGCGGCGCTGCCCGACCCAATCGCTACGGTCACCGATTGTGCTAAGGCCTGACTCGCCGCAATGGCCAACAATACGCACGTGATGCCGAAGATCTGTTTTGATTTTGAGAAGGAGCCTGAAACGTTCATAAAGTCTTCGCAATCACCGTTCATCGAAGAGCACACTCCCGGCGAGTCCGCGGAGTGCGGTTATTTGTGCAGAATCCGCAGTTCATGCGGTCCCCGTGCAGTGTCGTTGACGAGGATCAAGACAGGGCACGGCGAATTTTCCCAATGGTCAGCCGCACCGGCTGCGCGCTTTGGCATGTGCACACCGGTAGCGCAGGACACGCGCGGAAATCACGGCTAGGGGTGGAAGTCGGCGGTGAGATAGACTAGAAGGGCAGCAAAGGGTATTGACCTCACCGTCGGTATCCACGAGGCCGCCCCCGCCCATAACGGGGGCAGCCTTGGTTTTCAAAGATCAATGAACGTTGAGGCGCGAAGAAAGACGTTTCTACGCGAATCGAAACTTCCGATTTTGACAGGTAAAACGAATAAAACGATGCATGTCGAGGGCCTTTGGGGCAATGCGTTGCTTTCAACCGTAACTATTTGATTGAGTTGAAGCCGAGGATTTGTGATTCGAGCAAATATTTTTTGATTGGCAATCTTTACCGACCAAGTAATGCAGCCGAAGACCGCCGGGACAAACTCTGCAGCGACTTCGATCGTTCATACCATCTCCAGCAAATTCTGGCCCGCCGGGACAGATTCAGTGGGCGGCAACGAACGGAACCGATTGGTAGCGCGGCGGGACTCGAACCTGCGAGCGTCCAGCTCAGAAGCGCAAACCTCGCGTGAAGCTGGGCCGCCACTGATAAGTTCGGCTGCCTCCAAATCCGATAGACGAGACGGTAAACTTCAAGCTCGCCGCAACCACCTCGAGCATCATCAATCTCGCGCACTGCATTCCGACGTTCTTTTGGTCCGTAGTGATCGCAGAGACCGATGAATCTCGACGAAGCCGATGCTGGAAATCGCGCGATCTTTCGATCAGGTTCAGCGAATATCGATCGCGGCGAATCAAAGTAGCGCCTCGACGACGTGGGACCCGCGAAATTAACATGGTCATTGCATCCGGAAATCAGATACGGGGCTCGCGTCACAATCACTGCCGCAACCTACCCGACTAGAGGGCGATGTAACGGTACCCGGCTCGGGTCATCCGCTCACGGTCGAAAAGGTGTCGTCCGTCGAGCAGCACCGGCGTTTTCATCGTGAACCTGATAGCTTCCCAATCCAGGTCGCGATACTGCGGCCACTCGGTTACAAGGACCACCGCGTCGGCGTTGTGCGCCACCTGCTCCGGTGTGGCGCAACACTTCACGTCGAGCCCCCCGTGCTGTTGCGCGAACCGCTCCATTGCAACTGGGTCGTGAGCCTGCACTCGCGCGCCACGCTCGATCAGTTTCGCGGCAATGTCCAGCGCTGGGGCTTCGCGCAAATCGTCGGTATTCGGCTTGAAAGCCAGGCCCAACAGTCCGATGGTGCGGCCTTTCAGGATTTTCAATTCGCCGAGGAGTTTTTCCACCACGCGCTCGCGCTGACGCCGGTTGATCTCCCGCGCCGCTTTAACGATGGGCGCGTCGAGGCCGTACTCGCTCGCCGTGGCGACCAGCGCGGCGGTGTCCTTGCCGAAACACGAGCCGCCCCAGCCGATTCCGGCCTGGAGGAAGCGCGTCCCGATGCGGGCATCCAGACCGATGCCCTTGGCCACCTGGCCAATATCTGCACCAACCTTTTCGGCAAGCTGGCCAATTTCATTGATATAGCTGATCTTGAGCGCCAGAAACGCGTTGGCCGCGTACTTGATCAACTCTGCCGAGGCCAAGTCGGCCGAAATCAGAGGTACCGCCTCCACTCCGTCCGGCCGCGACAGGTAGGAAGGGGCTTGAAACGTCTGTTCGAGCACCGGACGGTACAGGCTGTAGAGCGTTTCAGCCGTTCGGCGCTCATCGGTACCGATCACCACACGATCCGGATACAGGCTGTCCAGAATCGCGGAGCCTTCGCGCAGAAACTCGGGATTGGAGGCAACCGCGAACGCATCGTCGGGTCGCTTTCCGTGGCGGCGCTCAAACGCGTCGCGCACCAGCGCGCCCACCCAGTTGCCGCTCCCGATCGGTACCGTGGATTTGTTCACAACGACGGTGAAATCGCCACTCAGATGCTCGCCGATGCCGCGCGCTGCCGATTCCAGGTATTTCAAGTCCGGCGCTCCGCCCGGCCCCGGTGGTGTCCCGACCGCGATGAAGATCACCTGGGATGTGGGGATTGCCTCTGCATACTCAGTACTGAACTTCAGATGATCCGCGGCATCCGCGACCAAGTCCTCCATGTGTGGTTCATAAAAGGGAATCTGGCCGAGCTTGAGCGCAGAGATTTTCCGTTCGTCGGCGTCTACACATGTCACGTCGTGGCCCAAAAAAGCCAAGCAGGCGCCCGTGGTCAAACCGACATATCCAGTTCCAATGATTGTTACTTCCATAGACGAGCAGCACTCCCACTTCTTAAATCTAAACCAAAGAGCACGAACATAGCCATGGTCGCTGGAACTGGACTTGAAGATTATGCTTCGCACGATCCCGCATGTGGTCACCGGCCGCGGAGCACATTTACTTCATTTCGGACACTTGTCGGTGTATTCCAGGTCCAGCTTCATCCGCGGATCGAATTCATGCATGTCTCGTCCGGAGCGGTAACTAATCGGTCGTTTTGATCTCAGGGTACATGATGAAATCGTGCTTGCTGCGCAAATTCACGCCTGCTTCAAGTTCCGGCGGCGTCGCTCCAGCGTACCGCAACCGCAATTGTCTGGCGATTGTCATCAGGTGGATCTGCATCTCGATTCTGGCAAGGAATTCTCCGATGCATTTTCTCGGGCCTGCCGAAAATGGGAGCATTGTTAACGTGTGCCGATCCTTCGCGTGACTCGGATCGAACCGCTCCGGATTGAATTCATCCGGAGCTTCCCAGAAGGCGGGGTTCCGTTGAATGAAGTAGGGCGAAATGTAGATTTCGGTTCCGGCAGGGACGAAGTAGTCACCGAGATGATCGTCCTTCAATGCCTTGCGTGTCATCAGCCATCCAGCTGGATACAAGCGCAGCGCCTCTTCAAGTACTTGGCGCGTATACGCAAATTTCGGCAGGTCACCAAGCTTTGGAAACTCGGTCTCCCTTATATTAGAGACCTCTGCCGACAGTCTCTCCTCAACGTTCTTGTCCTGAGAGAGCAGATACCAGGCCCAATTCAAGGTGCTGGCGGTGGTTTCATGTCCGGCGACGATGAGGGTCATGATTTCGCTGACCAACTGACGATCCGGCATAACATGGCCACTCTCCCGGTCGCGTGCCTCCATGAGCATTCCAAGAATGTCCACGGATGCTCTGTTCTCTTTCCGCCTTTGAGCGACGACCTGAACCACTATTTTTCCCAACGACCTGAACGTTTGCGCGAACTGCAGGTTTCGCGCGGATTCTTCTGAAAGGACGCTGAAATGCGGCGCAACTTGCTCATAGTCGTCTCCGAAGATGGAAACGAGCGTCACGTTTAAGACCATGAGGCTGATGTCCCGCGTGACGTTGATACTACTCGTCTCTTTCGCTGCGTCCTCCCATCTCTTGCACAATCCGATGTTGGCCGTTCTGATGACTTCCGCGAGTCCGCCGACTGCGTCGTCGTGGAACGAGGGCTGGATCATCCGCCGCTGACTCTTCCAGAATTCGCCTTCGCTCACCATTAGGCCATCGCCGAGAAGCAAGCCTACGCGTTTGATCGCCTGACCCTTTTTGTAATTCTGCCAGTTCACACGGAGGACGTGATCCGCATACTGAGGATCATTGACAACGTACGCGGTGGTGCTATAGACAGACGCTTTATAGATGTTCCCGAAGCGCTTGAACTCCGCGCCCATCCAAGTCAAGAGATCTTGGGAGGAATCGTACTTTTCAGCAGGTCCCGGCGGGATCCGGCTAGGTCTGGCAGTCATTTCTCTCGACCTTGGCTGAGCAAGAGGGGGTTTGCAACAGCACCTCACAATACTCGCAAACCACAGCGTTGTCAATCCTTCGCGGGATGGGTCGGTACTGCTAGCGGCCGGCTCCGCACACTTCAGTCGAACCTGCCGCGTGGAACCGGGGCGAGCGCCGAACGTCGGTTCCTCAGCATAATCTAAACGATGAGCATTCGGGCACTCCGATTCGCGCTCGGATTCTTCGTTCTGGCTCTGGCGTCCGTGCCATCACTGCCCTCTTGACGGCACGGGGGGCTGCCAGTTCTACTAGCCAGGAACAGCACTCACTGGACCCCCAGCCACCCACGGCGATAAGTGCAAGCGACTCTTACACGGTGGACTTTTCGACGAGCACAGGGATGCATAGCCGATGGCAATTGGGCGGTGCCGTCATCTATCCGGACCGCGTAGCGGAAGATAAGAAATTGCTCACATACACGGGGGCACCGCTCAGCACAGATGTGGAGATTACAGGGTCTCCCGTGATTACCCTTCAAATCGCCTCTAGCCAAAGCGATGGCGCGCTTTTTGTGTACCTCGAGGACGTTTCCCCCGAAGGCCACGTCACCTACACTACAGAAGGGATCTTTCGAGCCATCAATCGGAGGATCGCAAAGCGCCCGTTACCCTATATTCCTCTTGGTCCACCACACAGTTTTCTCCGTGCGGATGCCGAAACCACTGTGCCAGGCCAGATGGAAGAAGTCTCTTTTTCCCTGCTTCCGACTTCTGTGGTATTGCGCCGCGGGCACTGTGTTCGTTTGGCCCTGGCCGGGGCCGACTCCTCGATGTTCGAACGATATCCCGCCGGCGGCACTCCTAAGCTCGAAGTGTACCGACAGAAGGAGCATCCCTCATATCTCAATTTGCCGATCCGAGGTCGTTAGCGCCGATCCGATGTTTCGGCACGGATCTCATTGCCAAGCTTGCCTTTGTCCAGAGCTGGACTTCAGTGACAAAGCCGCGAGGCACCGGGTCCGGAGGCAGTTAGGCGCCATACGCCGTCGCCAATTCCCGTCAAGCGCGAAGTGATTTGCGCTGTCGGAAGAGCAGGAAACACAAAAACCCGACACCAGACACGTCAATTCCCATTAACGCCAGCTCCGAAGGTTCGGGAGTCCTCACCAGGAATTCCTGAGGCGGGGTGTTCGGACAGGCTCCGCCATTCTGGGTGCAGGTAAATGGTAAGCTCATATTCGGCGAGTAGATCGTGAACTGGGAGATGAAGCTCGAATCATTCTTGTAGCCGGCGGCAGTCGTTAGGTATCCTTGGGCTGCCGTTTTCGTTGAACCCGAGAGATAAGTAAGAGCATTGGGATCAAATACGCTCCAAAGCGCGAAGTCAATTTCCCCGATTGTCGTTGCGTTTGGCGTCGGGGCGCCTGTCGCATTCAGCAATTGGACTGCAAGATACCCAACTTCGTTATAGGCTTGGGTCAGCGCCGTGCCGGTCAGACCAGATTCCTGCTGATCTCTCGTGGTCGAATAATTGGGAGGGGTATACACATTCGCGGTCCACCACTGCGGGATCCAGCTGTCGTCGAAGAAGTCGTCGCAGATCACGGGTGTGGAGACGCCGTTAATATTGGCTGTGTAAGGGCCGACGTAGACGTTGGCCATCGTATAAGGCCCAGCACTAGTCATTTGCATCGACGCAGTGTCCGCAAGAAGGTTGGGTGCATAGCAGCACATCCCCATGGCAATTGCGATCGAAATTCCTCTGATATTCTTCATTTCGTCGTTATGTCCTCCGACGCCAGTTTTCAGCAGCCACTCGGAAATCTCTAAGGGCAAAACACTACTTTTAGGTCCACTTTCGCCGTATCCGAAACTGCACTGTCATACTATCGGTTCCGCGATATCGTGTCAAGGGTAAAATGTAGATCAACCCATCATCACCGTACTAGTAATAAGGGCTGTGGCCGGCTGAAAACGCGCAAGGATTCCACCTGGCCAATTTGTCGCGCGTGGATCACTCCAGTTTGTCTCGAAATCCCAATTCTCTTCATCGTTTCCCACATTTCGGTTGCCCCGAAGTCGCACAACTTCAGCGAATTAGTTGGAAAATCGATCCCTGCGGGATGATCAAGGTTTGGCGGGGCACGTGCTCATGTTGGCATCCCCCGGCTTGTCAATGAGGATAATTGCCTCTGGGACTGAAAGGGCGGTAGCTTGCCCGATCGATTCCTGGAGCATCTCAATCCGCTGACGAATTCCTCACCGCCAATTGGACCTCGGCACGAGGCGACCGAGCAGGTTCTGAGATCGCAGGCCTGAATTCGGAGTCCTTTCCCGATCCAGGTTTCGTACAGATTTCGCAGAGGTTTCAGTATGCCAGCCCATTCTGCCCCAGACTTTGGTTTTCTGAACCAGGAAGCGTTCGTCGGCAGACTCCATCTTGAGCAGAGAAGGACGGAGCGGTCGCGGCGACCGTTTGTTTTCATGCTGCTCAAGTCGACTCTGCTCAAGGAAAGCCGCAAACAAGATTCGTGCCATCAGATCCTCAATGTGCTCTCGAATTCGATTCGGGAGACGGACATCCGAGGCTGGTACGAAAACGGATCTGCCATTGGGCTGATTTTCACGGAGATTGGCTCGACGGACGGCCGTACCATCGGAAACGCCCTCCGCGACAAGGTCCGCTTGCTCCTGGAAAGCAAACTCAGTGCGGATGAAGTTGGGCGGATAGGATTGTCCTTTTATGTCTTTCCTGAGGACTGGGATAAAGAGAGCGAATCCGCTGCTGCCGTCCTTTATCAGGATTCTGCACGCGGGCGGCGGTCTGCGCAGGCTGCGAAGCGGTTTCTTGACATTAGCGGAAGCCTGACGGCTCTCGTCCTGGCATCGCCCCTATTTCTTGCCATCGCCGCAGCGATTAAGCTGACGTCGAAAGGGCCGGTCTTGTTCCGCCAGCAGCGGGTTGGGCAATATGGCCGGAAGTTCACATTCCTGAAGTTTCGATCAATGCGCGTGAACAACGATCACGGCATTCATCGCGAATACGTGAAGAATCTGATCGCGGGCACGATCGACTCGGAAGAGGTGGATGGCCAGCCAAAGAAAGTCTTCAAGATTACAAACGACCCACGTGTTACCTGGGTCGGCCGAATCATAAGAAAGACGAGCCTCGACGAGGTCCCCCAGTTCTTAAACGTTCTGATGGGAGACATGTCTCTCGTCGGACCACGGCCGCCGATCCCGTATGAGGTCGACGCCTACGATATTTGGCACCGGCGCCGATTGCTCGGCGTGAAGCCGGGGATTACCGGTCTCTGGCAGGTCAACGGAAGAAGCCGGACCACCTTCGATGAAATGGTTCGTCTCGACCTGCAATACGCCATGTCCTGGTCGGTGTGGCTTGACCTGAAAATTCTGGTGCGGACACCGCGTGCGGTGGTTGCCGGAGATGGAGCTTATTAGTTTTAGGAATCGAGGACCGTGCGAATTTCTGATTCACACGAGTCACGTCAAGAACTTAATCAAAGGTGGAGGATGCAGCATGATTCGATTTGGTGTAATCGGTTACGGATACTGGGGACCTAACATAGTCCGCAATCTCCGCGGCCTGGATTCGACGCGGGTCGTCGCGATCTGCGATAAGAGTGATGTGGCCCTGCGCCGCGCCGGGCAAGCCTTTCCGGACGTGCGCCTGACAAGCGACGCTTCGGAGTTGTTGTCTGCTCCGGATATCGACGCAATCGCGGTGATCACTCCGGTCTGGACGCATTTCGAACTGGCGAAGAACGCGCTGAAGAGCGGGAAGCACGTTTTTGTGGAGAAGCCCTTCACGTCCACGTCGGCCCAGGCTGAGCAGTTGATCAACTTGGCGGAGCAGAAGAATCTCCAGATCATGGTAGACCACACGTTCCTGTTTACCGGGGCTGTGAAAAAGATTCGCCAGCTAATGGATGACAACACGCTCGGCAAGCTGTACTACTACGATTCGACCCGCGTGAATCTGGGCCTGTTCCAGCACGATGTGAATGTGCTTTGGGATCTGGCGCCTCACGACCTGTCGATCATCGACTATCTGATCGGCGAGCGAGCGGAAGCGATCGTCGCAACTGGCGAGAAGCATCTGAACGGTTTGACCGATGTCGCGTATTTGACGGCGTACTACCCGGACAACGTTATTGCCCATGTGAATGTGAACTGGCTTTCGCCGGTGAAGGTCAGGACCACGCTGATCGGTGGCGAAAAGAAGATGGTGGTGTGGAACGACTTAGAAGCGGACGAGAAGATCAAGGTCTATGACCGCGGTGTGAATATGACCAGCCGCGAAGGCGTTTACAACCTTCTGGTTAGCTACCGCTCGGGCGACATGTGGGCGCCGAAAGTGGAAGCGATTGAGGCTCTGAGGGCGGAACTGGCATACTTCGTCCACTGCATCGAAAGCGGTGAACCTCCGATCAACGATGGGCTGGCCGGTTTGAGAATTGTCAGAATGCTGGAAGCGGCCGAAGAATCGTTGAGTCGGAAGGGAGAGGTGGTGTACGCGTGAACGACTTCCGATGCGTTGCGCCCGATGTGAAGCTCGGCAAGGACGTCAAACTGTCCCAGTTCGTGAACCTCTACGGTTGCAAAATTGGGGATGAAACCAAGATCGGCGCGTTTGTCGAGATTCAGAAAAACGCCAGCATAGGGGCCAAGTGCAAGATCTCCAGTCACACATTCATTTGTGAAGGCGTGACGATCGAAGACAACGTCTTCGTCGGCCACAACGTGGTCTTCATCAACGACATCTATCCGCGCGCGACCACCGAGGACGGCGGTTTGCAGACAGAAAAAGACTGGAAAGTCGAGAAGACTTTGGTAAGAAAGGGCGCTTCCATAGGATCGGGCGCGACGATTCTCGCCAACGTGACCATCGGCGAAAACGCGTTGGTAGGCGCCGGGAGCGTCGTAACGAAGGATGTCCCGGCCGATACAGTGGTAGCTGGCAATCCGGCCCGCGTCCTGCGAGCTGTAGCCGTTCCTTTAGGGAGCGTGAAATGAGTGGAGTGATGAAGGTACCTTTTCTTGATTTGGTGACTCCGCACGCGGAGCTGAAAGAAGAACTCTGCCAGGTTTTCGAGACAACGCTCGAGACGGCCGGGTTCATTGGCGGCCCGATGGTGCAGGGGTTTGAGGAAGATTTCGCCAAGTACAGCGGTGCCCGCCACTGCGTTGGGGTCGGCAGCGGGACGGACGCGCTCCGCTTTGCGCTGATCGCTGCCGGAGTGGGACCAGGTGACGCCGTCGCAACCGTGCCGAACACTTTCATTGCGACCACGGAAGCAATCTCGCAAGCAGGCGCTCGCGTCGTATTCGTGGACATCGATGAGGCGACGTACAATATCGATCCAGAAAAACTGCGCGAGTATCTCGAGACCGGATGCGACGTGGACGCAGCTACTGGAACCTTGGTCGACCGAAAGACAAAAACCAGGGTTAAGGCAGTGATTCCAGTCCACCTGTACGGCCAGATGGCCGACATGGACCCAATCCTGGAACTCGCCGGGAAATACAACCTGATCGTGATCGAGGATGCCTGCCAGGCGCACGGAGCAGAGTATTTTTCGCGCAAGGAGAACCGCTGGTACAAAGCCGGATCAATGGGTCTCGCAGCCGCGTTCAGCTTCTACCCGGGCAAAAACCTCGGGGCCTGTGGGGAAGCCGGAGCAATCACCACGAACGATGCGGAACTCGCTCAGAAGATGCGCATGCTCCGGGATCACGGACAGGCCCAAAAATATTACCACGACGTGGAAGGCTACAATGGCCGTCTTGACTCCCTTCAAGCTGGCATTCTGAGGGTTAAGCTCGCCCGCCTCCCCCAATGGACTGACCAACGCCGCCAGGCAGCGGCCCGGTATCGCGAACTATTTGCAGGGACCGAGGCGGCGGTCGGCTTACCGTATGAGCCCGAGTGGAGCAAGGCGGTCTATCACCTGTTCGTAATCAGAGTACGGGACCGGGATGCGCTGATGAAGCAATTGGCGGCAGCCGGCATCAGCACTGGAATCCATTACCCGATTCCCCTACACCTTCAGAAGGCATATGAATCCCTTGGCTATTCGAATGGGGCTTTGCCGGTCGCTGAGAATGCAGCCGCCGCAATTGTGTCACTGCCCATGTTCCCCCAGCTCCGTGCGGATCAGCAGCAAATAGTCGCCGGCGAAGTGATGAGTTTCACCACGGCTGCCGCAGTTTGAATTAATGCATCTATTCCGATCCGCCAACTGAGGGAGTCTGACCAAGCGTCCGCTGCGCTGAAGAACGCGATGCCTTGAGGACCGTAGCTTGCCCGAAACCAGAACTACGCCAACCGAGCCCGAAAGTAATTTGAACGACGCCATCGAAGGAGTCTTCGGTATCCTCATGCGACGTCGGTGGTGGATTATCGCCGGTGCTTCAATCGTCCCGCTATTGGTCGTCGCAGTCGCGATGAAGCTTCCTGATCGATACGTATCCCAAGCAACGCTCCTCGTGGTTCAGCAGCAGGTCTCGCAGCGCTATGTTGAGCCGGATAGCACGACCACGGTTCCGGCTGCCGTCGAGGCCATGAAGCTGGAAGTACTCTCGCGCAGCCGCTTGCTTGGCATTATCAACGAGTTGGGGCTCTACCCGACTGCTCCTGGAGAAGAGCGCCCAGCACCAGAACTCCTGGTCGAGCAAATGCGCAAGGACATCGATATCCAGCCGCTCGAAACAACACCTGGCCGGAATGACTTCAACGCTTTTACAGTGGCTTACACTGCCCCGACCCCGAGCGTGGCCCAAGGAGTGACCAGTCGATTGACTTCTCTGTTCATTGAACAGAATGCTAGAACTCGGGGTGAGCAGGCGGCCAACACTACTAAATTCCTGAGTGACCATCTGGACGCTGCAAGACAGAAACTGGAGCAACAGGAGCAGCGCCTCCAGGCGTTCAAAACCAGCAATCTAGGTGAACTGCCGGAGCAACAATCGGAGAACTTGGCGGCGCTGACGGATGTGCGTGGCCGGCTTGAGACTGTGTCATCTAATTTATTGCTGGTCCAACAGCAGCAGGCCACCATAGAATCGACGCTCAACGATAACCTTACGCATCTCGAGGCAGAGAAAGCCTCCCTACTGACCCGTTACACACCGATGTATCCACAAGTGGTCAAAAAGCAGCACGAGATTGAAAGAGTGCAGGCTGTCCTTGAGCGTTTGAAGACCGGCAATGCACAACCCGGGAAGCAACAGGACGCGGAATCGTCGGAAGATCCGGTGTTGCAAGGAGTTATCAGACAAGCCGAAGCAAGCGCAGCCCAGGCGGCGACCCTTTCCAAGCAGCAGCAGAAATTGAAGGCGGAAAGCGAGGGATACCAAAGGCGTCTTAATTTAACGCCGCTGCGGGAACAACAGCTCGCCGAAATCCTCCGCGACTATAGTCTTTACAAACAAGACTACACGGATCTGCTGAACAAGAAATTGCAATCGCAACTGACGTCCAATTTGGAGGAGAGCCAGGAAGGGCAGCAGTTCCGGCTGGTTGATCCTCCTGCCTTGCCGGTGAGACCGTCAGCTCCGAAGCGTCTGAAGATCGCCCTTGGAGGATTGGGCGGGGGGATTCTGGTGGGATTGGCACTCGCGTTCCTGATCGACATGCGAGATAGCTCCTTTCATAGCGAAAAGGCGCTCACAAACAGCTTCTCAGTACCCCTGGTATTGGGGGTGCCGTTGGTGCGCACGCAATCGGAACGCCGGTCGCGCGGTTGGAGGATCACGTTTGAATGGCTTGCCGCATCCGCAATGACCCTCACAATGCTCGCTGCTGAATTCTACGTATTTCGGAATGGCTAGATCCACACGCACAAGCGAGTGTCATGATTAATTTTTCCGAACTTCTCTGGAAAGCAAGCCCGACAAAAGATCGACGATTCCGGAGTGCACGGGTACCCACCACCGATGACTTCGAACCCGTGTCGTCCCTCCGGAACATACCGGTGGAGAAGGCGGAACTGGAAACCGGTTGCAGACTCCAGCTACTCACAGATCCTCGAAGCGCCAGTGCGGACCGCTTCCGCTATTTGCGAATGCGCCTTCGTGAGCTAAGAGAACTGGCGAAGCTGCGCAGTCTCGTCATCACGAGTCCCCTTCCCGACGACGGCAAGTCCACGATTGCGATGGCACTTGCAACGGCGCTGGCGGAAGGAGGAAAGCATCCCACTCTCTTGATCGAGGCGGATCTCCATCATCCGACTCTCGCGCGCACTCTGGGACTCGAAGCACGACCGGGCCTCGCGGAGTGCCTAGAAGATGGCTTGGATCCGTTATCGCTAATCCGAAAGGTGGAGCCGATTGGCTTCTATTTGCTAGAAGCCGGCACACCTAGGGGCAACCCCACCGAGCTTCTGCAATCGGATGCGTTGCCCACCGTGATGCAAGGCGTATTGCCAAACTTCGATTGGATCCTGATCGACACACCGCCCGCTCTCGCGCTCACTGACGCGGTTTCGCTCTCGCGCCAGGTTGATGCGACGCTCCTTGTCGCCCGGGCGGATCGCACGTCCAGCGAGGCCATCGAACAAACTCTCAAATTGATCGGCCAAAAGCACGTGGTCGGAGTCGTTCTGAACTGCGCCGACGGGCTACATCAGCTGTACTCCGACTATTACGGATATTACGCAAAACAATGACAAAGCGAATCAGGACGAGATTATGAGAGTTGCGATGCTCGCTTACGCATTTTACGAGAGCGATACTCGAATTCAACAGTACGCCAAGGCGCTGACCGAACGCGGCGACTCAGTCGACGTCATTGCTCTACGCAAAGAGGGCACTGCTCCGTTCGAGGTGATCCAAGGAGTGAACGTTTATCGGATACAAGCACGAAAGGTAAATGAACGAGGCCCGTTTGACTATCTGATCAGGATTCTCCGATTCCTGATCGTTTCCGGATTTGTTCTTGCAAAAAAGCACCTTTCGAACAGCTATAGGGTTGTCCATGTTCACAATGTCCCTGATTTCCTCGCATTCGCAGCCCTCGTTCCTAAGCTTGGCCGCGCTCGGATTATTCTTGACATTCACGATATCCTTCCAGAATTCTATTCCGGGAAGTTCGCCGTCGGAGCCAATTCCTTAATCTTCAAGGTTTTGCTGGTCGTCGAGAAGCTCTCAATCGCATTTTCTGACCACGTCATCGTTGCAAACCATATCTGGCAGGAACGACTCATCTCTCGATCCGTCAGTCGCACCAAGTGCACAGCGATCCGCAATTTTCCCAATGAGATAATCTTCTTTCCGCGAAGCCGGTCTCGTGCACGCGACAGTTTCCTGATGATTTATCCTGGCTCACTTAACTGGTATCAAGGCGTTGACGTCGCGATTAAAGCCTTTGCCCAGGTTGTAAACCAGATCCCAAACGCTGAGTTTCATATCTATGGCGAGGGGGCCGGGAAACCTGATTTGATAGCTCTTGTAAAAGAGCTCGGCCTAGGCGGGAAGGTAACCTTCGGTGGTTTTCTTCCAACCAATGAGATCGCCGAGGTGATGGCACAGTCCGATCTCGGCGTAGAGCCTAAGCGCTCCACGTCGTCGTTTAGCAACGAGGCAGCCAGCACAAAGATACTTGAATTCATGGCGGTGGGCGTACCGGTTATAGTTTCCGACACGACGATTCACAAATACTATTACGACGATTCGATTGTGCTGTTCTTTGAATCGAACAACGAATCCTCCCTGGCTGAACGCATCCTTCTTCTCAGCCGGGACAATGAACTGCGGGAGCAACTGGTCTCCAAAGCTACGGCTCACTCAAAGATCAACAGCTGGGCCGAAAGGAAGCATCAGTACCTCTTCCTAATGGACTGTCTCACCGACAGTAAACCCGCAGAGTCTTTAACGCCCTGTCGCTGAGGAACTGGCAGCGTCACGACCCGGATTACGAGCTAACGATGACTTCCTGTCAATTTAAAGCAGAAGGACCGGGTGCCCCACGGGCCCTGCGCCAACTCCTTCTGATAGGGCTGATGTCGGCGTCCTGGTGTTACGCGGCTGATCTGGTCGTGATCCAACCCACTGTGGGCCAGTCGCGGGATGTGCAAGAGCTGGAAGTTGCCTCAAAGTTCTACGGATTGGACCTGAAGACAGTGAAACTCGCTGGCCAGCATGCGAGCCGCGCCACTGTCAGTCAGCTACTTGAGCAACAATCGACCGTGGCGGTGGCGATAGCGGCGCGTGCTCTGCCGCTTCTTGATCGTCAAGAAGTGCTCAAGGCGATGCATCGAGGTCACAACCCGAACATACCATTACTCATTTTCGGCGTTGAAAAGGACGCCGATCCCGCCGCTTTGGCGGCCTGGTCCAATGGTGAAATTATCGGGGCCAGTTCCATCACGAATTCGTCGTCTAAGCGGTCGTATATTTTCGGTCGCGCTCAGGAGACCCGCCAACTCAGCGACCTCGAGATACCCATTCCGAGCAGAGGCGGGTATGTACTTGTACCCCGAGATTCCAACACTGCGGAACGACTTGCTTGGCTAAAAGAAGACAGCGGAACCTACCCCGTATTTGTCCGGGTAACAAACGGCCATGACACGCTATTCATCGCGTCTGCAGTACCGGAATCGACCAAGCCCGTTGACATATGGGGACCAAACGAGATGGTTAACGCCCTTCCTCAAATCGCCCCAGCCTTCATTTACGTTCGTTATTCCGGCGGTGCGCGAGTGTGGAAGGCGAGCCATCAGTATGCCAATTTAACGATCGATGACGCGTGGCTCCGGGAACCCTACGGAAATCTCGATTACGATGGCCTGTTAAAGGAGATGGAAAGACACCACTTTCATTCTACGATTGCATTCATTCCCTGGAATTATGACCGCAGTCAGCCCGCAGTTGCCTCCCTTATACGCAGTCACCCCGACAGCTTTTCGATCTGCGTGCACGGAGATAACCACGATCATAAGGAGTTTACGGATTACCAAGACAAGCCCTTGGCCCTGCAAGTCAACGCACTGAAGCAATCCCTGGTTAGGATGGACCGTTTTGAGTCCCTTACGGGGATTCCGTACGACAAGGTGATGGTTTTCCCTCATAGTATCGCTCCTGAAAACACTCTTGCGGCCTTGAAGGCATACAACTACGTAGCGACTACCAATTCCTGGAACGTTCCAATGGACCGAAAGAAGCCGACGGACCTCTCATTCGCCCTTCGGCCCGTGACACTGGCCTTCGGAGATTTCCCAAGCATTACACGCTACTCTGTCGAAGGCGCACTTCCACACGGTTTTATGCAAATGCAGCAGTTTTTGGGAAATCCCCTGGTGTTCTACTGCCACCAGGGGTATTTCTCGAAGGGCATCGGACAGTTTGATCAAGTGGCGGACGAGGTCAACCGGAGCGAACCGGATACCCGCTGGCGCGGCTTGGGCGACATCGCGAAGCACCTCTACGAGGTTAAGTTAAGAGACGATTCCGATTATGACGTCCTTGCGTTCACGAGTACCATCTCTCTCGAGAATACTTCCGATCGGGATCTGACGTTTCATATACAGAAGCAGGAGAGTGACCGTCCCGAAATAGCACAAGTCAACATAGACGGCCGGGCGACGCCCTACCGAATTGTCAACGGGAATCTCAATGCCTCGGTTACCGTCCCGCCCGGCAGCTCGCGGGATGTTTCAATCGCTTACGCAAACGATTCCAAAATCGCTCCGGTAAGCATTGCTCGAGATTCCATCGTCGTTTATCTGCTCAGGATGACTTCCGACTTCCGAGACCTCGTTCTTTCACAAAACGCAGCCGGCCAATGGTTGGTTCGGTTTTATTACGACCACGATCTGACGCCTACGGAAGCAGTAGCCGGCCCGCTGGCCCTTGCACTTGCGCTTATTATAGGGGTGCGTTTCTTACTGCGGAGGACACGCAGACCTCTCAGAACTGTAGAAACGAGCTGAGCAGCGCCACGAGAGCCTGACTGACAGCAATCGACATCAACACTACTTAGCTGATGCCGCGCCCACAAGCCACACCCGGACTGAAAAGCCGGAAAGCGATAACACCGCTTCCGGATTAGACATTTATATGCAAATTAAGATCGAGTCAAAGCATCTAGAAGGCGTTGTTTTGTTGGTGCCCGACAGCTTCCAAGACAGCCGCGGATTTTTCATGGAGACATACCGCGAAGATCAGTTCAAAGAGATGGGATTGCCGTACCATTTCGTTCAGGACAACCATTCCAGGTCTGCAAAAGGTGTCGTGCGCGGCTTGCACTTCCAGTGGGATCCGCCAATGGGAAAGCTGATGCGCGTCTCGCTGGGAGCCGCCTTTCTTGTCGCCGTCGATATTCGGAAGGGATCGCCGACGCTCGGCTCCTGGGTTGGGATTGAAGCATCTGCGGAGAACAAGCGTCAAGTCTGGGCTCCGGCCGGGTTCGCGCGAGGCTTCTGTGTCCTTTCGGAATTTGCTGAAATCCAGTATAAGTGTACTGGTCTATACAATCAAAAAGCGGAATCCGGGATCCGCTGGGACGATCCACGCATCGGCGTAAAGTGGCCCGTCACCAATCCGTCGCTCTCGGAGAAAGATCGCAACGCGCAGAGCCTTGAGCAGTGGCTCACGACGCCTGAGTCCGATACTTTTCGATTTTAACAGAGGGTTATAAGGAGACTTTATGAAATTACTTATCGCAGGCGGTGCAGGCTACGTTGGATCCGTCCTGATACCGAAATTACTCGATAGAGGCTATAAGGTCGATGTTGTGGATTTGTTTTGGTTCGGAAACCATTTGCCCCGCCAGGTCGGCGTTCTGAACAAGGACATATTTCAACTCACAGTAGAAGATCTGGAGGCATATGATCAGGTCATTTTCCTTGGCGGCCTCTCCAATGATCCGATGGCGGAGTTTTCACCCAGCAAGAATTTTATTTTCAACGCCGCCGCCCCAGCTTACTTGGGTTACGTGGCGAAAAAGGCCAAGGTGAGAAGATACATCTACGCGTCCTCTTGCTCCGTCTACGGCTACACCGAGAATGAACTCTACGACGAGACTCGTTCCGTCTCGTCCAGCTATCCATACGGAATCTCCAAACTTCAGGGCGAGCAGGCAGCGACACAAATGGCCGACGATAACTTCTCAGTGATCTCGCTGCGGAAGGGAACCATCTCAGGCTACAGCCCGCGCATGCGGTTCGACCTGATCATCAACACGATGTTCAAGTGCGCGATGAAAGACCGTTCGATCGTCATTAACAACCCGTCCATCTGGAGGCCGATCCTCAGCATTAGAGACGCTGCCACGGCGTATATCCGAGCAATCGAAGCAAACGAGAATATTTCTGGCATTTTCAACGTCGCTTCAGGTAACTACACGGTGGGCGAAGTCGGCGATTTGGTAAGAAGCGCGATCGAAGAACGGACTGGACTTCGCGTTGGTCTAACAATCAACCAGGTGCCGGACTTCCGAAACTACAAGGTCAGCACGGAAAAGGCGAAGAACGTCCTCAGTTTTCATCCTGGCGATGACGTGAAGGCGATCGTTTACAACCTACTCGATAATGTGGACAAGTGCAGCGACTGGGACAATCCAGCGTACTCAAACATTCGAACTTTCAAAGATTTTGAGAGCGCACTTGAGACGTACGATTTGGTCAAGGTGATGGCTGGATGAGAGTCGCAGTCGTCGGAGGCAACGGACAACTGGGCACCGATGTTACGCTCGCATTCGAGCAAAACGGCGACGAAGTCCGGTCCCTCGCCCACGGCGACATCGAAATCACAAACCTCGATTCTGTCTCCGGCGCGTTAGCTTACCGACCTCAGATCATCGTGAACACCGCTGCGATGCATCATGTCGACAAGTGCGAGACTGACCCGGAAAGGGCATTCGCTGTCAATGCCCTGGGCGCACGAAACCTCGCTCTGATCGCCCTGGATCTTGGGGCAACTCTGATCCACGTTAGCACCGACTACGTGTTCGATGGAACGAAAGCAGAGCCGTACGTAGAAAGCGATTGCCCACGTCCTCTTAACGCTTACGGAAACTCAAAGTTGGCCGGAGAGTACTTCGTCCGCAGTATTCTAGTCAAGCATTTTGTGGTGCGCACTTCCGGACTTTACGGAACAGCTCCTTGCCGGGCCAAAGGGCGCAACTTCGTGGAACTAATGCTGTTCCTAGCGCGCGAGCGCGGCGAAGTCCGGGTCGTCGATAGCGAGTGGGTTACGCCCACTTGCACGCGAGACCTTGCGCGCCAAATACTCGCACTTAGTGGCTCCGACGCATACGGACTTTACCATGGCACGGCTGAGTCCAGTTGCTCGTGGTACGAGTTTGCTCGAGAAATCTTCAGCCTTAGTGGCACGACGGCTGCCTTGAAAGTCGCAACATCAAACGAGTTTCCGGCTAAGGTTCCTCGGCCAGCTTATTCCGTGCTAGAAAACCGCGCTCTCAAGGATCGCGGTTTAAATACATTCACCTCTTGGCAAGCGGGACTAAAAGAGTATCTCGCCCTTCCTTGCTGCGGCGTCGAAGGCTACACGCCATCCAACATATGAAGGTGGTATTGGCAGATACAGGAGGCAAGACAAAATACGTCCTTATCACTCCGGCATATAATGAGGAAGCCTTCATCGAACGGACGATTCGTGCAGTGATTTCTCAAACGTTGCTTCCCTTGAAGTGGATTATAGTCAGCGATGCGTCGACCGACCAAACCGAGGCCATAGTGCATTCTTATCTCCGCGACTGGCCATTTATTGAGTTGCGGAGGATGGAAACAGCGCACGGCGGACACAGCTTTGCTTCAAAGGTGTTCGCGTTTGACGAGGGAGTGCGGTCACTAGGACAGACGGACTTCAACTTTATCGGTAACTTGGACGCAGATGTATCGTTTTGCCCGTCGTACTTCGAGGACTTGCTTCTACGGTTTAGAGACGACGAGGTTTTGGGAATTGCAGGCGGTTGGATCTATGAACTGAATGGAGAGACTTATGCTCCTCGTCGGATGAACACGCCCAGAGATGTTGCTGGCGCTGTGCAAATGTTTAGGCGCGAGTGCTACGAGTCGGTAGGCGGCCTGCTGCCGTTAGAGTGCGGGGGCGAGGACTGGTGCGCCCAGGTTACTGCTCGAATGAAGAACTGGCGTGTCAGAAGCTTTCCGGAAATCACCGTGTATCACCATCGAATCACGGGAGAGAGTAGCGGCCGCCTTCGGCGCCGCTGGCGACAGGGCTTGATGGATTTTTCGATGGGCACACATCCTGCGAGCGAGGTGATTCGACTGCTTCGTAGACTCGGCGAGAGCCCAGCGGCCATTGGCGCAGCTGCGCGGCTATGCGGATACGTATCAGGATACCTTTGCGGCCAAAAGCGGTTAGTGTCGGATGAAGTCGTGCGGTTCCTTCGGCGGGAGGAGTTGCAAAGGGTCCGGGGTGGATCGAGAATGATAGCGGAATGGGTCCGTCGGACGGTTGGCGGCCTTCAGTGAGAGGGAGGGCTCGGGGCTTCGCCGCGAAGAACCCATTAGTCCAGCTTGTGGCGAAGACCTCAGTTTTGGGAAGGAGAGTACCTTTGGCAAGTCGTTTTAGTGGTTCGATTGACAGGTTCCTTGGTCTCACCGAAGTGACGGTTAACGGATTCGGGGCAGTTAACGATGGCGGCCAAGAGTTTCAGCAGTGACAAGACACTACGCCAGTCATCGTGATTCCGCTCAGAATCTTGCTGCGGCGACCCTCTGGCACATCACTGGTCCCTTCAGGATCGTCCGGCTCCTCGGGCCGCAATACTTGTTACGATGCGCTGTCTTTCATCATATCGCGGATGCCGAATCGTCGTTTACGAGGGGACTCGGCGTGACAACGACACGGAGGAACTTTGAAGCCGCATTAAAGTTTCTCACGAAATACTATACTCCCGTGAGCCTGCAGGACATTGTGGCAGATGGTGATGGCCGAACGCTTCCGCCGCGGCCGTTGCTGGTCACCTTCGATGATGCCTATGCATCGATCGCCGAATTCGCGGCGCCGCTCTGCCGTAACTACGGCGTGCCGGCGGTCCTATTCACTAATGCCGCCTATCTGGACAACGAGCAATTGGCGCTGGACAACCTTATCTGCCATGCGGTCAACGTACTGGGACTTGATAGAATCAATGCAGTTGCTAACGCCAGTTCAGGGATCAAAGAGATGAAGCTGCGCTCCATGGCCCAGATCTTCGCTCAGTTTCTGCCAGCCATTTCGCTACAGGCTAGGACAACATTTCGCCACGTCCTGACCGAGCTGGTCGAAACCAGCGAGCACGATCTAGCTGCCAAGGCAGGATTGTATTTGACAAGGAAGCAGCTTCGCGAATTGGCCGCCAACGGACTTGAGATTGGAAACCACACGTACACACATGTGCATTGCAGGTCTCTCGGTCAAGAAAACTTCTTCCAGGAGATCGACAGAAACAAGGCCGAGTTGGAAGCTGCGTCAGGGAGGAGGGTACGGTCTTTCAGCTTGCCCTACGGTTCAGCAGCAGATCTAACAATCGACGTCGCAAGGCATCTTAGGCTTTCCGGCCACGAGGTGGTCTTCCTTAGCGAGAGTGTTGCGAACAGTCGCGACAGCGGAGGATTCCAGTTTGACAGGGTCAGCCTTAGTGCAAATAGTAACCACTTACTTTTTTTTGAGATCGAGGTTTTACCTCGGCTTCGAGCCATAAGGAACCGCCTTTCCCGCACAAGAACATGAAGGCTCGGTGCCGCCGTTTAGCCTCTAGGAGCCCGTCCGAGAATCCTGCAAGATCGAGGGAACAGCGGGAACGGAATTGGGACATAATGTTTCATGCCGAATGGCTACCGAACCTACCTGCCGAAGGCTTTTCGTGACTCAATCAGGTTCGAAAACCGCCTTGCGAGGTAAAACGCAAAACTCACCGCCACGCGGAATCGTTCCTTTCCTCCATGTTCTCCCACGAGTACCAACTAGTTCAACCGCGCACTCTATTTCGATGGGATATTTCGACGTTCGAACAAATCCCTCCCATGCTAACGTACTCGCGGCCCTCAAAATGGATCCTGATCACATGGCCTCTTTGAAGAATCTCATCAAGATAGGATTGCCGCTAATAGACATCGTGGTGGCACCTGCAGTGTTCGTAGCGGCTTTTCTCATGAAAGGTATCAGACAGGCGGGCATTCGAAGAATGCCCGCCTGCAAACGGGTCCTAATGAAGGTAGGCGTTTTCCCAATCCGCAATCACTACTATGAGCCACTATTTGATACCAGCCTCCTGCGACGGCCGCTGCACCAAACTCGCGATCTTCCTGGCATCGATTGGAATGCCGATGAACAACTTCATCTCTTGAAGAGTTTTTGCTTTAGCGCCGAGCTCAATGGCGTTGCAGAGACGAGGGTTGACGACCTCACTTTCCATCTCAACAATGGTGCCTTTGAACGCGGTGACGCCGAATACCTATATAATCTCATACGGCTTAAGAAACCAGCTCGGCTTATCGAAATCGGAAGTGGTCACTCAACACTAATTGCAATAAGCGCCATAAGAATGAATCAAGAAGAAATGCCCGGCTACGAATGTAAACATGTTTGTATCGAGCCCTACGAGATGCCTTGGCTAGAAAAGACGGGAGTAACTGTTATTAGGCAGACAGTTGAAGAAGTTCATAAGGCTCTATTTTTAGAGTTAGGCAAAGATGACATATTGTTTATCGATTCGTCTCACATCATTAGGCCTCAAGGGGACGTTCTCTTCGAATATTTGGAATTGATCCCCTCACTGAAGGCTGGTGTCATCGTACATGCCCACGATATTTTTTCGCCAAGAGATTATTTGAAAGAATGGGTCATCGATGACGTGCGATTCTGGAACGAGCAATATTTGATGGAAGCGTTTTTGACGTGTAATCGGGATTGGAAAGTTATCGGGGCGCTGAATTATTTGCACCGTTATCATTATCGCGAGCTCAAATCAGTGTGCCCCTTCTTGACGCCAGAGACAGAACCAGGGTCATTCTACATCCAGAAGGTAGCCTAACTCTGGGCCAAATAGGAAGAGTTGTCTCATCTGGATGATAATAGTTGCTTTAGCTGATAAAGAGGACCGCTGCATGCGCATTTGACTATGCCACTTCCTGGAATCGGACAGATCTCGAACAACAGTACGTCGGTGGTAAGATTCCACGTGCAGGCCCAGCGCCCTCAAGTTCTCGATTGCTGATCGGCCTAGTTTTATTGTGAGACGGTTCCAAACAAACCATGGGCCGAAACCAACATCCGTCATTTTTTCGATTGCGTTCAGCGGGTTTTCGGCGATGGCATCCATCAGATGCCTTTCTCATAAGAGCAAACACAAAATAATGAATGCGAAATGGGTTGCACGTCATGCAGGATAGCGATTGGCAAATTGAAGTGGATTATTCGACGTTTAGCGAGTGGTCAAGGACACTCGACCTATTCGAAGATGCAAACTTCTTTCAAACTTGGTCCTACGGCAGAATCCGCTGGGGAGACAAAAATCTCAGCCATTTAGTTTTGAGAAGAGGCGGAGAAGTAATGGGGATGGCACAATTGAGGATTGTTCGCCCTACTCCGTGGAGGTTTGGCATCGCTTATCTGAGATGGGGCCCCATATGCGAACGGCGCGGGCGGCCCCTTGAGACAGACGTTGTGGTGCGGATGGCTCGAGCTTTAGAGGATGAGTACGTTTACAAAAGGAAGCTTTTCCTTCGGATCTTGCCGAACGCTTTCGTTGGATCATCGCGCGCCACTATTATTCAATCGGCCTTTTGCAGGTTTACTTGCGAGCCTCTTGCGGCTAACGAAACATACCGTACGGTCGTTCTGGATCTTGCCCCTGACCTTGAGGAATTGAGAAGGAGCCTCGATAAGAAGTGGCGAAACCAACTCACCCAAGCCGAAAAGAATCGTCTTATCGTTACTTCGGGGAGCGGCAGGGACGACTACGCAACATTCTGCCAAATGTACTACGAGATGCGACGACGGAAGACATTTGAGACTACCGTGGACGTCGAGGAGTTTGGCCGAATCCAGGAAGACCTGCCGGAATCCCAGCGCATGCGGATCCTGATTTGCGAGGACAAGGGCAAGCCAGTCGCAGGACTCGTGGCCTCAGCGATCGGCCATTCCGGGATTTATTTGTTGGGGGCCACCGGTGATGACGGTGTTAGGTCGAAAGGTGCGTATCTGTTGCAGTGGGTCGTGATTAAGTGGCTCAAAGAGAATGGCTTTAAATGGTATGATCTTGGAGGCATCGATCCCGAACAGAACCCTGGTGTTTACCACTTCAAACGAGGGCTGTCCGGTACGGAGGTCTCCCAGATATCGCCTCAAGTGTCGTGCACTAGCAGCATCTCTTCAACTGTCGTTAGGACTGCTCTCACGATTCATCGAGCACTTGATGGCCTGAGCATCGCCCGCCGCGTCAGGCCCCCCCTCAACCGAAATTAATCCGAGACATCTCTCCCACAGCACTTATGGATATCTCTGTCGTGATCGTCGGCTGGAATGCAAAACACTATTTGGAACTTTGTCTCGCCAGTCTCGCGGAATCGCCGCCACACCGCAGCACGGAGATTTTGGTGGTTGATAACGCCTCCACGGACGGTTCCGCAGAAATGATAGAAGGCCGGTTTCCTAACGTTAAACTCATCAAGAGCAACGAAAATCTTGGTTTTGCCAAAGGTAACAACTTGGCGATCCGGCAGTGTGTGGGACGCTACATCGCCTTAGTGAATCCGGATGTGATTGTACTGCCGGGATGCCTGGATACGTTGGCGGACTTCCTGGATCAAAACCCCAAGGTCGGAAATGTGGGTCCGCGTGTTCTCAATCCAGATGGCACACTTCAGAGCTCGTGCCGGCGTTTTCCGACTCTCTGGAACAATTTTTGCACAGCAACCACCTTGGCGAGCGTGTTCAAGCGCACCCGTTTTTTTGCCGGCGAGCACATGCTTTTCTTTCCTCATGACCGTACATTGGCCGTCGACGTCCTCGTGGGTTGTTTCTCGATGATACGTCGCGAAGCGTTTGAAGCCGTGGGTCTATTGGATGAAGGCTTGTTCATGTATGGCGACGACGTCGATTGGTGTCGGCGTTGTTGGAACGCGGGATGGGAGGTAGTCTTTTTTCCAGGTGCAAAAGCAATTCACGACCGTGGCAGCATCACAGCCGCATACCCAGTTCGCTTTGCGCTCGCGCAACAGCGCTCGATTCTTTATTATTGGGCGAAGCATCACGGACGTTTTGGACTGTTCGGGATTCGAAGTGTGTTATTTTGCCATCACGTGCCTCGTTATTTATTCGGGCTGGTATCTCGGTTCGTCCGAGCTTCTAGATCGCAGCATAGGGAGGCTCGAACACAAGTAGTTAGGGCCTGCCTCAGAGCCCTCTTATCAGAAAACGTTCAATACAAAGCTTGAGCACAGTTCCGGCGATCGTGAGTATTTCAACAACCATCTCTCGCCTCTCTGGTTACTACGGACGGCACGGGTTGCGGGCGACAGCCCGCCGTGCGGCCGTGGCCGTGAAACGTGCGTTGTCTTCAACGGGTATGGTCCTGTTTTACTGTGACCCCAGTGAAGTAACGTTACACCCAACTAATGTCGGGAGCGGTTTCACTGTCGAACTGAGGAATCACTGTGCCGAACTCAGCGCAGAGGAACTGCAAGCGATTACCAGTTTCTGGAATCCCCGGTTGGCGCACCGGAACATGATCGAGAGATTCGGTAATGGGGCGTTGCTATGGCTGATCAAGTCTGAAGGCAGGCTGGCAGGTTACGGGTGGACTATCAGGGGAGGTACCCTCGAGCCTCATTTCTTCCCCCTCGGCCCAAGCGACGTGCATTTTTTCGATTTCCATGTGTTTGCCAATTATCGGGGACGGGGCGTGAATCCCTTTTTGGTCATCCACATTCTCTGCAGCCTCGCCGCTGAGGGAAGAGGGCGTGCATTTATCGAGGCAGCATGTTGGAACGCCGCACAGTTATCTTCTTTGAAAAAAACTCCTTTCCATCGTTCTGGTTGCGCGAGAAAGTGGACCCTGTTTGGGCGTACCATCGTGTGTTGGGCTGGTAGTGGCACGGTCCGGCAAGGAACGGGCAAGCAGCGAGAGGGGTCATAACACGCTGGCTCAATGGAGGAAAGTCCGTGAATGGAGGCTCTGCGGCCTACGTCTTAGATAAATAGCTTCTTTTCAGTGGTTTGACTGCAGCACCGAAAGGGGCCGAAGGCCCGATGAGAATCGATGGACGACCAAAATAAACCGGCGAAGGGCGGATTGAGAGCCCCTCGGTGACATCTTTAATCACGCTTTGTAACGTCTAGTGGACGTGAACGATCATCTTAACAGATTTGCCATTGGCGGGCCGGGTTGGGTCTAAAGGACTCCGAGCAAACGGCCGATAAGGATCGTAGTGGGTTTGTCGGCCGAAAGCTATGGGACCGCCTGCCATCTGGAAGGAGACAAAGATGAGCGTCTGTTTTGGGTTGAACTCAGCGGGGTGTCTAGTGAGATCACGTTGGGGAGGGGCGATATTCGTCCTCGTGATCTTCTGTTTTGTGATCACCCCAGCTTTCGGCGCCTGCCACGTTGTGACGCCTACTGGTTCGGGATCGAACACGGGAGCCGACTGGAACAACGCCTTGCCTAGCCTGCCCAGCACGCTGACGCGTGGTGATATTTACTATCTAGCGGATGGGACATACCCAGCCTACACCTTCACGACGGCGACCTCTGGTACATTAACACTTGAGATACGCAAAGCACAAACTTATGACCACTGTACCGCTACTGGGTGGAGCCCAAGCACGATGGGATCTTCTCAAGCTGTATTTTACGGGAGTGCTACACCGCTTATCGGTATCGACACATCCTATGTCACCGTCAATGGAAACGGCGGCTTAGCCGCACCCGGTTGTGGGGCAGCTCCAGGAAGTTCTTTTACATCCGAGCCTGCCATGCCTTCCGATTGCGGCATTCGAGTGGACAATACGGGGTGCACAAACGTCACACAGGATGCTTGCGACCGGCCTATCTTTGTCGAAGGACCATTTACCAACTACACTGTGGAATACGTAGAACTGGTTGGTAATGGAAACAATCAAAGCGACGAAATGGAATTTGAAGCCCCCTACGGAGGAGCTGGACCTTCGACGATCTTTCATGTTTATGGACGGAATGCCGGGTGTGTTTACCTGCAATATGGAGCAAACTACCGCACAGTATCATTCTCTTATTTCTGGGGCACGGAGGTGAACGGAGCAACGGGTTCCAATCCCTGCCACGGACAAGCTGAGTTTTATAGCCCCCCTGACAGTAACTATACCAACCATGACAATGTTTATCGAGACATCACAGGTTCGGCAATCTGGACGTGGGCTCAACCGAGTACGGGTACCGCCAACAACTTGGTCTATTACAACGACGTGGTTTTCAATTCCTCAACTTTCACTAAACCCGACGGCACTCTCAAGCTGTATCTTGGTACCATCGCGGACGGAGTTCTTGGCTGCTTTAATACGTCGATCAACTGCACGAATGTCGTCTTTGTTCAGAATACGATCGTGAATGAAGGATGGGCGTGCGGCATTGACAACGCGAACACCGGAAGTTATACAGTAGAGAATAACATTTGGTATGGCTGTTACGATTCCAATGGAAACCCAGGAGGCATCGCCTTTCTGCCCGGAACAGGCGGAATTTTTACGCAGCAGTATAATTCATTCCTTGCTGCCGGATCATCGTGCCCGTCGGGGGCTGGGAACGTGTGTGTTACCTCTTCCCCGAATCCATTTGTGAGTTGGGCAACCAGCAATTTCAATCTAGTGTCGGAGAGCCCTGACTGGAACAACCGTCTGCCTCTTGGCATCCCTTATACAACGGACCCGAATGGAAATGCGCGAACGACTGATCGGGGAGCGTACCAATTCGGCTCAACGGGATGCAGCGTCACATCGACCAGCATAGGGCCGTATACGGCAGGGCAATTGGTGTCTGTGCAATTTACAGCTGCGAACTGCAGCACAAGCACCTTTACAATCTCATCGGGATCTTTGTCAGGTTCCGGGTTGACTCTAGGCTCCGGCGGGCTGCTGAGCGGAACCGCTGTAGCCGGGTCGTTCAGTTTCACGGTTGCATACGGCACAGCAATGGATCCGATTTCTCTGACCATCAATGCAGCGCCAAGTATTACGACCATCAGTCTTTCGGTCGGTCAAGTCGGCACCCCATACGCGCAAACTCTCAACACGAGCGGAGGATCAGGCGCGATCGCTTGCGCCGTCACGAGCGGCGCGTTGCCTACTGGTCTTGCATTAATTGGTTGCACGATCAGCGGTACGCCAACTGCGGCCAGTGGTTACAGCTTCAGTGTATCTCCCACGGACTCAAACGGGGTGGTAGGAAACGCGCGCGCGCTGTCTATTTTGATCAACCTGCCTTCCAGTTCCACGCCGCTTATCCTACATACTACGTTCTGTGGCCCGGGCCTGACTTGGCCCGGCACGTGTGCGCTATCCGCTCCAACGACGGCTGGAAGCCGCCTCGTCGTCGCTTATTCTTCCTACAACAGCGCTGGCAGCACGCCCGTCATGAATAGCATCACAGACGGCGTAGACACCTTCTCGCAGCTGGCGAACGCACGGTCGATAAACACGAATTCCACTACGTCCTGGAATGACATCTGGAGTGCCGGCGGTGTCGCGGGTGGCGTGACCACCTTGACGGTTACTCCTTCAACCGCTCAGACCGGAGACGTTTATGTTTGGGAATTACAGTATGCCCCGAACGTGATGGGTTGTGCCTCGTTAAGCAGCCAGGCCGCCGCTACACCCGCAGTTGGTGCGTCTATGCTGGCCGGCGCGGGCGCCATACTCCTCTCGCATCTGCATCCGGCGCCGGGTGGGAACCCGACGGCGGTCAGTTCGCCGTTCACGATTGACACGATTTCCGACCAGATGGCTTACGCTCAGTTCACGCCATCGTCCGCGGGGACCTTAGGACCTCAGTGGACTCAGACGGCCACTACTTTCGCGACAGCGACATGTGGGTTCTCCGCGACCGGATCTGGACCAACTCCGCCGAGTCCTCTTACCACGACCTCGCAGTAGAGTCGTTTTTTGCTTCACAAATGCCTTAGCGGTGCTGAGTCGGCGTGGACTCGGATGCGAATTTGACGAATACCCTTGCAGGTGGTTCACAGCTGGTTGAGTCTGCCAGAACCTCACGACGGCGATAGCCGGGGTCAAACCACTCGGACCCAATGAACACCCTTGCAATGGGCTCCCGAGCTATCGTGTTCATCCCTTTGGATCGCACAATCCATGGGCAAGACGGGAATCGACGCTGTCTCACCACGATCCTGGTCGATGCAAGATAAGACTTTTCAATTGGAGGCGGCGCGGCGGTTACCGTATATCCGCTGGTGGCAGTAACTTGAATATTCTACCATCCTTGCTAATGGCACTCAAGGCTTTCTCCTGTTCGCCTTTTGACAAAGCGAATGTACCGGGGACTGGGAAATACCTGATCGCGCGGACGGACATGACCTATGGAACCTAAGTTTGGTACGTGGGCGCAACCTGCGCCCTTTGGTGGCGGCGCCGGGGATACATTCCTCCATCCTCTGGTTGCGGTGGTGATGGTGGTCGCCATCATACTAATCCTGTGCCTTCCGCGCAAGCACGTTATCGTTCCCCTGCTTCTTTGTCTTTTCTGCATCCCGAAAGGGCAAGTGATGGTGATAGCGTCTCTGCATTTCACAGTATTTCGAATCCTACTTCTTACGGCTTTGGCTCGATTGGCAGCGGGAGGACAGTCATCCTCAATCGCCAAAGGATACAACTCCATAGACCGCGTCGTTACGCTGTGGGCTTTTTCTCTAATGATAGTCTACTCATTGCAATGGATGGCACTCCCGGCGCTAATCAAGTGCCTTGGAGAGCTCATCGACTCGTTGGGCAGCTACTACATTCTGCGCTACTTGATTCAGGACTGGGAAGATGTGCGACGGGCCATCAAAGTGTTGGTGCTAGTTTCGCTGGTCATGGCCGTTTGCATGATGAATGAGCAGCGCACGGGAGCGAATATATTCGGGTGGTTGGGTGGCGTTCCACCGGAGACTATTCGGGATGGTAAAATTCGTTCGCAGGGTGCATTTGAGGTAGAGATTACTGCTGGAGTCTTTGGCGCTACTTTGTTGCCGTTGACCGTTTTGTTGTGGTCAGACGGAAGGTACCGAGTCATTGCCTTCCTAGGAATGGTCGGAGCAACCATTATGACGCTTACCTGCTATGCGAGCACCGCGATGATGGCTTTTGTCGCCGGTATTCTGGGGCTTTGTTTCTGGCCTATTCGCAAGGGTATGCGGCTGTTACGATGGGGGCTCGTCGGTACCTTGGTAGCTTTGCATTTGGTCATGCATGGGCCAGTTTGGTCTCTCATTGAACACATTGATCTGACTGGATCTTCCTCGAGTTTTCACCGCTTCCAGCTTGTCGACAACTGCATAAGACATTTTGGCGATTGGTGGCTTTTGGGGACTCGAGACAATGGATCATGGGGTTGGTTTATGTGGGACACATCCAACCAGTATGTTGCTTATGCCTTCACAGGAGGTCTATCGACCTTCATCCTGTTTATCAGCATCATCTCTCTCAGCTTTTCACGGCTCGGAGCAGCAAGGAAGATCGTGGAGAGCGATCGCAAGGCTGCATGGATCTTATGGTGCCTAGGCGCCACCATATTGGCTCACGTAGTCGGCTTTTTCGGTATCGGCTATTTCGATCAAGTGCAATTTGCCTGGTTTACGTTGTTAGCCATCATCCCGGTGGCTATCTCAAACGTCATCAAAGCGCCAAGCCTTCAAGGCCAAGCGTCCATACCGGATTTCCAGACCGAAGAAGCCATATGCGAGAGTGCATTGGACAAATCTGTGAGAACTGGTGCGCCGCTGACGCCGTGGAGCCGATATGAAACCGAGTAGGCAGATCCGCGTCGAGAATCGTTTAACGGGGTCAAGAGTTCTGCACGACGCGCGGGTTCCGCAAAGCGTACGACTGGGCTGTGGCCTTAGGACGAGAGCGATGATCCTAAACGCGAGTTGGAAGCCTGGATCGGAGATCCGATGAGCCAGAAGAACGATAGCACGCCTGCAGCTTGCGGCAGTTCGTCGTCAGCCCTAACTCGAGAGTTGGAGCGGGCCAGCAACCGCGTGGATGGGGCAAAGAATGATCGTCCGGAGCCGTGTCCTATATGCCGGCAACTGGGAGCGCAAGAGTGGCTGCGGGCACCAGACAGGCTCCATGGCAGGCACGAGAATTACGTGCTCTTGCGCTGTCCCGGCTGTTCGCTCGTGTGGCTCAGCCATCCACCCCGACCGGAGGAAATGCACATTCATTACACGGAGGCGTATCACAAACTGATTTCGGCCGGGGGTGAAAACTCTCCTCGCTGGCGAGACCGCAAGGCAGCGCTCGCACTGCACAAACGGTCCGGGGCCTTACTGGACCTGGGTTGCAGCTCGGGGGCGTTCCTTGGATCTATGAAAGGTGAGCCTTGGGATCTGTATGGCATCGAGATGTCGGCCGACTGCGCAAAAAGAGCCGAGGCAAGGACCGGAGCTAGTGTCTTTGTGGGAGATATCCTGGACGCGCCGTTCGCCCCGGAATCGTTTGACGTCATCACCTGCTTCGACGTGCTGGAGCACGTGTACGAACCGCTACGAGTGATGACAAAAGTGCGCGAATGGCTGAAGCCGGGCGGCGTCTTCTACGTTCAGGTGCCCAACATCGACTCGGCGGAAGCGCGGGTCTTTAGGACATACTGGCATGGGCTGGAGCTGCCCCGCCATCTCTCTCATTTCTCGCCCGCATCGCTTCGAAACATGGGCGCCTCGACCGGACTGCGGGAGGTTTGGCTTGAGACACAACGTAACCCAGCGGTGGGGACCAGCCTGCGTTATGTATGGGATGATGTTTTCCGCGCGCTGGGGATCCGGCGAACGGCCGTCGTGTATCGAGGCCAGGCGAGCATTCCCTATAGGGCAGCGCGAAAACTAGTTCGCATAACGGTTTTGCGATGGCTCCTAGCGATGGCGCCACTAGTGGGAGGGGGGGAAGCGATCCATGCGATTTTCCAAAGAGAAGAGGCTTCGCATGACCGCAGTGGCTTCAACTCTGGAGATGCTGCGTATTGAGAGCTTTGCCCAAGACATCGCCTCACGGAGACCACGATTCCTTTTTGGCCGGTATCTTGTTTCGGTTCAGCTGGAAATGGAGAAGGCGCTCCACGGTTACGATAGCGGAGCGAACACATGAAGAAGCAAAGGAACCACTTGAGGCGGCATCTGCTGGATAAGGGCGGTCTCGAATCTCTCCGATGAACTACAGTAAGATAGGATTACATGATCAGCCGCGATAGCTTTTTGGTGCAACTCGACGAAATCCTGGATCAACCTCACGGCACACTTACGGGGCCGGAGAGATTGAATGAGATTGACCGATGGGACTCGGTCGCGATGATCACCTTTCTCGGGATGGTGGATGAATACTTCGGACAAAGTCTTCGGCCATCCGCTGTGAGCAACTGTGAGACCGTTGAGGACCTGTACCGGCTCGCCACGCAGTCCATTGCGAACTGATTCCTGCGCTCTTCGACCCGATCGGCGAGAATGACCTCCATGAAAGCCGCGATTGAGGCGATCGAGTACTATCTTCCTCAAAAAACGTTAACCACTGAGCAACTGGCGACGGAACGTCCCGACTGGTCAGCCGAGAGGATCGACCGCATGACGGGTATTAGTGAACGCCACATTGCGGCCACGGACGAATGTGCTTCCGATCTCGGAGTGGAAGCGGCGCACAAGCTCTTCGCCTCCGGTGCGATCGGGCCCGGGCAAGTCGATTACTTGCTATTTTGCACGCAGAGTCCGGACCATTTTCTTCCGACGACCGCGTGCATCATGCAGAGGAGGCTGAACCTTCCTATCGACGTCGGCGCACTCGATTTCAACTTGGGACATTCCGGCTTTGTTTACGGGCTCGGGCTGGCTCAGGGATTGATTGAAACTGGACAAGCTTCCAACGTACTGCTGATCACTGCGGAAACCTATAGCAAGTTCATTCATCCCGGCGATCGCAGCGTTCGTATGATCTTTGGGGACGGGGCAGCAGCGACGCTGGTGCGAGCAATAGAGTCTTCAGATTCGTTCATCGGTCCGTACGTGTACGGTACGGATGGTTCGGGCGCCGCGAGTCTAATTGTGCCAGCTGGCGGCATGCGCGAGCCGCGAACGGCAGAAACAGCCGTCGCTGCAATCGACGAGACCGGCAACGAGCGCAGCCGAAACTCCCTTTTCATGGATGGTGGCTCGGTATTCACGTTCACACGCTCAGTTGTGCCGAACGCCGTGCGCGCATTACTCGCTCGGAGCGGAAAGACGCTGGAAGACATCGATCTGTTCGTCTTTCATCAAGCGAACGAGTACATCCTTGAGTATCTTCGGAAGCGCATCAGGATTCCGTCGGAAAAGTTCTACGTGGCGATGCGTCACTGTGGGAATACAGTGTCTTCTTCCATCCCAATCGCGCTGAAGCACGCACAAATGGAGGGGAGGCTACGTCCCGGCCATACCGTGATGCTCGTCGGATTTGGAGTTGGCTATTCGTGGAGCGGGACCCTCGTGCGTTGGATCTGAGGCATGTTTGGTACCACGTTTGTCGCGGAATCGCCGTCGGTCCAGTGCGAGGCCACGCCCTTTGCTGACTATGCCAATTACGGAAGTGAGCATGTGGCAACGACTGCCCTGACTCAGTACCAAGCGAATCTACTAATGACTTTTCCTCAAAGCTACAATCGCATCAGATCAGCAATGGAAAACCTTCTCCTTAGCGAGGGGCTGAGAGCCAAGGCCATATTCGGCGGCGCTTGGCTAGCAGGTGGGAGTATCGCGGAGCAGGCAGTCCGGTTTGCACGCAACATCGTACTCGCCCGACTGCTAGCACCAGGGGATTTCGGGACCATGGCGATCGTCTTATCAGCCTCATCACTTGTTGAAACACTCACTGAGGTAGGAGTGAGGGGAGCTATAATTCAAAATTCACGTGGAGGCGAAGATTCCTATCTAAATGCGTCCTGGTGGCTCGGGATGATCCGCGCAATAGGCACGTATATTTTCGTTTTTGCCTTAGCTCCGTGGATCGCAAGTTTCTATGGTCGCACTGAACTAACAGCTTTGCTCCGGGTGGCCTTATTGAGTACCATATTCAATGGAGCAATGAGCCCACGTTCCATTCTTCCACAGAAAGAAATGAAATTCGCCCGCTGGACAGCTATTTCGAATGGAGGGGGCATCTGTGGCGTGCTCCTCACTGTCATGCTCAGTTTTATTCTTCAAGACGTGTGGGCGCTGGCAATCGGCTACTCTGCCGAGAATGCCCTCCGATGTTTTCTCTCTTATCTTTTGTGCCCAGGGTTTCCTTCTCTCAAGTGGGATTGGCGCGCGGCACGAGAGATTCTAACTTTTTCTCGCGGCATATTCGGTCTCTCCTTTCTGAACATTATAATAGGACGGGCAGATGTCTTTGTCCTGGCGAGATTATACTCGTCAACGGATCTCGGGCTCTACACGATGGGCGTCGCTATCGTCATAACGCCGCTAGCCTTCATTACAAGTCTTCTTGGTCAGGTTATCTTCCCTGCTCTATCACGAATACAGGAAGACACGGAGCGTCTCAACCGCATCTCAACGGAAATAACTTCTGTCCTTATTCTGGTGGGCCTCCCCGCCGCTGTATCGGTGGGCCTCTGCGCGCCATCACTTCTGAAGATAGTTTATGGGACTCGATATGCTGCTGCTGCCGGACCGCTTACCGTTGCGGCGGCCGTTGTCTTTTTCACCGTGGTGAACGCCCCACTAACCCTTATTTTATTGGCAACCGGTCGTCCAGCGCTACATCGCGTCGCGGTTGTAGTCAGCGCTTGCGCTATGTTATTTACGGTTTATCCCGCCTGTCGAGTCCTTGGCACCCTCGGAGGTCAAGTCGCAGCGCTCATTGCGGTTGTAGCTGGATATATCTATCAAGTTATTCGCTTGCGTGGGCTGACGTCCCTGAACCTCGTTCAGTATGGAAAGGCCTTTGTGTCACCCGCGCTGGCGTCCGCAGGGACACTAGGTATCGTCGTCGTCAGTCGGCAATGCGGACTGGCGACGACTCCCACATCCGATGTCGTTATCTGTATTTCTGCTTGTCTGATTGTTTACGCGGTAAGCGCGACCACCATCATACGGACTGTCGGGCTAAAGAACACTCTTCGCTCAGCCCAAACCCCGGACTCGGTGGTATCCCCTTAAATGGATCGCAATCCAATCTCGGAACCGAGCGGGTTTGCCATCATTACGGGCAACGAAGTGCTCGCAAAACCTGGTTGCCCAAAGTGTCTTATTAGGAGAATACTAAGTGAGTGCCATTAGCAGTCGCTCGCCAATCGAAGACCCATTGAACTTATTTGGCAAAGGCGTCACGAAACTCTATAGCGCTTGGGTAAGCACATCATTTCCATTCGCGTCCATAGGGCGCAAATTTTCGCTTCATCTTACCTGTATCTTGCAGAGAAAGCGCGCGTGCCGAATAAGCATCGGTAACTCAGTACTCTTGAAAGAATATGTGTGGCTTAACCCCGCCGATTCAAGTTGCACAGGTGAACCGCTGATCATAATTGATGACAACTGCGCTATAGGCTCTAATAGCATTATATCTGCTAAGAACCGTATTCACTTAGAACGTGATGTTCTGATCGCTCAATCGGTTCTTATTCAGGATCACAATCACGAATATGAAGACCCGACGCTCCCGATTGCTGCTCAAGGGATTAATGTAGGCGGAAGAATCCGAATCGGGAAAGGCTCCTGGATTGGCCACGGTGTGGCCATCATCTGCCCGCGAGGGGAGCTGACAATAGGTACTCACTGTGTGGTTGGGGCCAATTCAGTCGTTATGAAAAGCATTCCGTCTTACTCTGTAGCCTTTGGAATTCCCGCTCGAGTCATCAGACACTTCGATCCCGTGAGAGGTGCCTGGGTTGTTGGTGCTCCTCAAGGTGCGCCTAGCGTATCTCCAGAGGAGACCGCATAACTTTTTATCCGCAAACTGCCTGTGCCTGCCTCAGAGTCCGTTTAAATCATTGTTGTCTCCGCCGAAGATCTGGTTGCTGTCGGCCCAAAATCAAACGATGCCTCCCACCTATCATATCAATCCGATTCAAGATGCCCGATGGAACCATCTACTCGAGAAGCATCCGGACGCCTCAATTTTTCACACGCCTGGCTGGCTGCGGGCGCTGAAACGAACCTACGGTTACGAGCCGATCGTATTCACAACTTCGCGGCCCGGATTCGACCTTAGCGACGGGATCGTGTTTTGCCAAGTTAAGAGTTGGGTGACTGGCTCTCGCTTGGTATCGCTTCCTTTTTCTGACCACTGCCAACCACTCGTGGATAATTCAGCCACATTCGACTCGCTCTTGTCTGCCCTCTGTTCGGAGGCAAGAGACGGACGATGGAAATACATCGAGCTTCGGCCGCGCGTCTCGCAAAGTGCGGTTCTGGACTGCGACGCGAATCTGCCCGCAGGAGAGCAATTTTGTTTTCACTGTCTGGACCTAAGTCCTGATATCCAGTCAGTTTCTTCAAGATTTCATAAGAGCTGCATCCAAAGGAAGATACGCCGGGCCGAGCGGGAACACCTCTCGTACCAATCCGGCAGATCAACAGCTCTACTAGGCAACTTCTACCAGTTGCTCGTGCGAACGCGTCGTCGCCATCAGCTACCCCCTCAGCCACTCGCCTGGTTCGAGAATCTGGTCGATTGTCTGGGTGAGTCCTTAACTATTCGCGTTTTGTCAAAGGACGAACAGCCTATCGCGAGCATCATGACACTCGCCTTCAAGACATCGCTTGTTTACAAGTACGGTTGCTCTGACGAACGGTTTCATAATCTAGGCGGAATGCCCCTGCTATTTTGGAATGCAATTCAAGAGGCAAAACAGTCGGGCTATCAGGAACTAGATTTTGGCCGTTCGGAGTTAGACAATGAGGGCCTCATTCAATTTAAGGGCCACTTCGGAGCCCACTGCTCGCGCTTGACCTACTACAGGTCTCCTGCCGCACCAACGGGCGGTCTGTCGCGCAATTGGGGAACTCGCGCAACACGACACGTCCTCTCTCGAGTACCAGATTCAGTTCTGATTCCTGTCGGCAACCTGCTTTATAGGCACTTAGGGTAGCCAAAAATGCCTTCCGGTGCCAACAACATAATTGACCACGAAGTGGTCGGCTATTATCGCTGCCCCGAGATTTACGGGGCCTGCACCGTAGATCCGTCCGCGCACCCAGACATTCGCAATCTGAGTGGGATTTCTCGCCGCAGCGAGCAGCACCCTTCCCATCACATCACTTCACTAGCGGAGAGACCTACCGAGGGCGCGCCTCGACCGGGCACGTCAACGTCGACCTCCCTGCCGATCTCGTCGAGTGAACTGGTGCGGCACCTGCGATCCGAGAAATACGTCTCAAACCATTCAGCAAACCGCTGGAGGGCGACTCGGGACGCGCTGCAGCGGCATGCCTATTATGCCGTCAGACCCCTCTTAGGGGTTTCTGTCCGAAAACACCTACAGCGCCGCGCGCTCCGAGGCTGGGACCAGATCCCTTTTCCTCGCTGGCCTGTTGATCGCACTGTCGACAGTCTGCTTGAACAATTTCTGGTGCTTTCCATGCAAGCACATGGCGTGGATCGAATTCCCTTCATCTGGTTCTGGCCGGATGGGCATCAGAGTTGTTGCATTGTAACGCACGATGTAGAAGAAGCTGCCGGGGTGAACGCTTGCGAGGGCGTCATGGACCTCGATAGCAGAGTCGGCATTAACGCGTCTTTCCAGTTTGTGCCCGAGGGCCGGTATCAAGTCTCGGGACAAGTATTGGACCGAGTGCGAAGCCGGGGTTTTGAAGTCAATGTACACGATTTAAACCACGATGGCAAGCTTTATAACAACCGGGAAGAGTTTCTAAGACGTGCTGAGAAGATCAACCGTTACGTGAGGGAATACGACGCCACAGGCTTTCGGTCCGCTGTCCTTTATCGAAATGTCTCGTGGTACGATGCCTTCAGATTTTCCTACGACATGTCAGTCCCCAACGTGGCGCATTTGGATCCACAGCGCGGTGGCTGCTGTACGATTACGCCATATTTCATCGGCGATATCGTGGAACTTCCACTCACCACGATTCAGGACTATTCCTTGTTTCATATCCTGAACGACTATTCCTTGGACGTGTGGAAAACACAAGCCGATTTTATCACACAGAATCATGGTTTATTGAGCTTTAACGTCCACCCAGATTACCTTGCTACTGCCCCCGCGAGAAGCACCTACACGGCGCTACTCGACCATCTTGCAAGCCTGCGTGCGGAGGGTCGAACTTACTTTTCTCGACCTGATGAAGTAGATCGATGGTGGCGAGCCCGTGGGCAAATGAGCCTTGTCTACAACCGTACGCAATGGCGAATTGAGGGTCCTGGCAGCGAACGCGCCGTCGTTGCGTATGCCCATCTGGACAACAATCGCTTGTCATATTCTTTGCAGCCGTCCGCGAAAACCGCTGGTCCACAACCTACTCGTGCTATTTGTCGCTAGTTCGGACGCTCCGCTCGCGCAATTCAGGACTGCATGAAGCCGTTTGACTCAACAAGAACGCTCTCGCGCGCGCCGGAAGGAGCGCGCCACCAATGAAGGACATGGTGCCGCAACTCGCTGGCTCAAGACCGCTCGTCTCGGTCGTCATCCCAACCTACAATCGGGCCCACCAACTGGCTAATGCGATCCAGAGCGTTCTCGCCCAGACTCTTCACGCTTTAGAGGTGATTGTTGTCGACGACGGTTCTTCAGACGAGACCGCTGAACAAATGCGGTGCTTCGTCACCCAGCAGGACGACAAACTCCCGCAGATCCGGTATTTTCGGCAAGCAAACCAGGGTTCGAGCGCCGCGCGTAATAAGGGAATCGCAGAAGCCCGAGGAACGTGGATTGCATTCCTGGATTCGGACGATATCTGGTACCCAGAAAAACTGGAGTGGCAAATCCGGGCAATCGAGTCTTCCAGCGGCGCATGCGAAGCATGCATCACCGATGCGCTCCTGGTGAGCGAGTCAGGAACCGAGACCACGTCTTTCCATGCCAGTGGGAAGGCTTACGTCGAAACCTTCGGCCCGGTCGACCATGCGGTGGAGAGACTCGCAAAGTCGTTCGATCATTTCTGGATTACTTGTCTTCTTGTTCGCACCGAGCTAGCTACGAACATCGGAGGGTTTGACGCAGACATCCAGTTTTGCGAAGACCACGATTTCAATTTCCGTTTGTCTCGTCTCACATCTTTCTGTTACGTGAATAAGGTACTCGTCCAGATGGACCGCAGCCCTGCGCCTGCGGATATCCGGCCATGGGAACGAGCGGAGGTTCGCCTCCGAAATGGACAGCTGATGCGGGAGAAATGGCTAAAGGATCTAACGTTACCGGCCCCAATTCGGAAAATCGTAGAGCGCGAGCTACGACACGTTTATAGCGGCTGGGCGAATTGGTACCTCGAAACTGAACGATATGAGGAAGCTCGGGAAGCCCTGTCACAAGCGATAAAACTGGGGTTCACGAGCCCACTTGTGATCAAATGGGTGCTTGCTCGGGTCGCGCCTAGCTTTGCGAGAAGGCTGACGCCGAGAGTGAAGGCGTACACAGCCTAGAGGCATCTGAGGATCTCTGAGCTAATTTTGTGCGATATCGTACCGTCGAACAGGCCGTTGGCGTTGACTGCACAGATCGGGCGTTGTTGCTCAGTAGCAGAGGAGACACTATGGAACTGCGATCGGAATTTCCCCGGGAAATGCTGGCGTTGCTTCGATGCAGTCGGGACGCGGGCGAACTCATACTCGGTATTGACGCGCGGGGCAGTGCTGTGGGCGTAACCGACGGAACCCTGCGTTGTGTCGAATGTTCTCAGGAATACTCTATTGAGGGCGGTATCGCGCGTCTTATGCAAAATACACTAACCCAGGAGACCAGACACGAGATTGCCCTTAAAGGTGTTGAATACGAGGCGTTACCCGATACGTTTGAAGCGCCTTCGTCCGGGTGGAGATCGAAGTTTGCGGACTATATCGAAGTTCCTCCTCATTTAGAGGAGCTCGCGCCCCTGGAGGGTCGAAAGGTCTTAGAACTCGCTTGCGGAGATGGCCGCTTCACTATCCTGATGGCGCAACTCGGGGCGCAGGTTCTGGCTGTTGACTTTTCATTCGAGGCACTCCGTAAACTGGCGCGACGGCTACCATCCGGGATCGCACCTACTTCTTATGAGGTAATTCCTCGTGAGCAGGTAAAGGACTTGTCAGGGCGAGTAGGACTGGTTCAGGCAGACGCCGGCTATTTCAACGCTGCCCCTCGCAGCTTCGACCGAGCGCTCTCCGCAAGCCCACTAGATTCGCGAGACGAACGCATGAACATGTACCGCACCGTTGCCGTAGCCCTCACGGATCAAGGGCGTTATGTGGCCGGTGTCGAGCATGATGACATGATTCGACGACTGCTAGGCCTCCCACCGATGAAGCGCTACACGCCCGGTGGCATTTTTGTTGACCACCTCAGCATCCCGCAAATGCGGAGCGAATCTGCGCCCTATTATTCTCGGCTCCGATTCCGACTTATTCGCGCCCACGTTCCTTTCACCAAGCGGCTGCCAACAATGCTTAGGGTTCGGATCGCGCGGACGGTCACTACCATTCCTGTACTGAGACAGATGGGCGAACTCATTCTCCTCACCGCTGAGGCCCCCATACGACCTCCCCTCGAAGGAGTGCGCCGTCCCGGCAGCAGCGTCGTGAAGACACTTTATCGCTGGTACAAACGACTGAAGAAAGAACAACCTATTTGGGACCCAGGTGAGCTCGTCTGAACACATCCCGTGTCGTCAAATTTGGTAAGGTGTCGGCCGCCATTACGAAGGGCACCGCCGCGGCATGCCCGCCCAACCGGGAAAGAGGAGTGCTTTAATGTGCGGAATCTGTGGAGTCGTGAGCCTGAATGGAGCACCGATAGACGCCGGGTTGGCGGCTCGCATGATTGCTCCGATAAGACATCGAGGGCCTGATGACCTAGGCGTGTACGTCGATTCTGAAGTCGGACTCGGTCATGCCCGCTTGAGCATCATTGATGTAGCGGGCGGCCGGCAGCCGATGGCGGATTCACGCCGTTCCCTCTGGATTACCTTCAACGGAGAGATATTCAACTATCTTGAGCTCCGTGACGAGCTGATAAAAAAGGGCCACAAGTTTGCCACGAACTCCGACACCGAAGTCCTGTTGCATCTCTATCAGGAAGAAGGTGAACAATGCGTGGAGCGCCTGAATGGGCAGTGGGCGTTTGCCATCTGGGATACGGAACGAAAAAAGCTCTTTGTCTCGCGAGACCGGCTCGGCGTTAGACCTTTGTTTTATACAGAATCCGGCAACAAGTTTCTCTTTGCGTCAGAGATCAAGGCACTGCTGGCGTGTCCTGATGTGGAGTGCGGGTTGGACCTACACGCGCTGGATCAGATTTTTACTTTTTGGGTCACGCTACCCCAAAATACCGCGTTCCGCAACATCCGACAGCTCCCGCCGGGACACTCATTGGTTGTAGAGAACGGACGCATCCGAATCACCCGCTATTGGAATTTGGAGTTTGCGGCTGAGAACGACATGGCCGAGGGCGGCGAGGGGAGGTCGACTGAGGAGCTTCTCTCTTTGTTGCAGGACGCCACCCGCCTCCGGTTGCGGTCCGACGTTCCCGTGGGAGCTTACTTAAGCGGTGGTCTTGATTCGACCTTAATCGCCGCCCTAACCAAGACTCTGGTTGGCGACAAATTGAGGACCTTTTCCGTAAGCTTCGATGACGCCGAGTTTGATGAGAGCGCGTATCAGAATGAGGCGAGTTCCTTCCTGAAGACCGAGCACAGCCACATCCGCTGTTCTTATGAAGACATCGCTAGAATTTTTCCAGATGTTGTATGGCACGCCGAACAGCCGATTCTTCGGACTGCGCCTGCGCCGCTCTTTTTGCTTTCTCGACTTGTCCGGGACAGTGGGTTCAAAGTCGTCCTTACCGGCGAAGGCGCCGACGAAACTCTGGGGGGATACGATATCTTCAAAGAAGCGAAGATCCGGCGATTTTGGGCGCGGAACCCGGAATCACTCCGCCGGCCACTGCTGCTGAAGCGACTGTACCCCTACATGGAAGGCATTCAGCGCCAACCCGATGCCTACCTTCAGAAGTTCTTTCATGTCAATCCGCAGGCTCTCGCAAGCCCTTTCTTCTCACATTTGCCGCGATGGGAACTGACCTCGAAACTGAAGATGTTCCTATCCGACCAGGTCCGGTCGGAAACGCAACCATACGCGGCGCTGTCAGAGTTAGAAGAAACACTTCCGTTTGGTTTTGCATCCTGGAACCACTTCAATCAGGCAGAGTACCTGGAAACAACGAACCTGTTGCCTGGGTACATTTTGTCCGCTCAGGGCGATCGAATGGCGATGGCCCATTCGGTGGAAGCCCGCCATCCATTTCTTGACTTCCGTGTCGTTGAATTTGCCGCCAAACTCCCGCCCCGGCTGAAGATGAAGGTTTTAGACGAGAAACACCTCCTCAAGCGAGCCGGAGCGGGCCTGATCCCTCAGTCAATACAGAAACGCCCCAAGCAACCGTATCGGGCACCGGATGGTAAAAGCTTCTTTCGCTCTGCAAATAGTTGCTTAGACGAGGCCCTGGCTGATGACGAGATCAGGCAGGCAGGGGTCTTTAACCCTCGAAACGTGGCCGCGCTCTTGGCTAAGTTCAAGAGCGGACGCGCCATCGGCACGAAGGATAATATGGCCCTCATCGGCATTCTATCGACACAACTCCTTTTGAAACAGTTTCGCATTTCACGACGACAAGAAAGCCCCCGTGGTGAACCTCGCCCACCAATAGACAGGATCAAATGTTAGCGACCGAGCAGCCTTCCCTCCTCAAGCCGCACAACCTTTGTCGTACTTTTGGAATCGAATTAGAAATCCGCGTCTCGGAGGACCAGAAATGACTATTGAACAACAACTGAAGCAGTTTGTTATCGACAACTTTCTTTTTGGACAAGTGCGAGATCTAAAAGATGAAGACTCCTTCTTCGACCAAGGCATCATCGACTCGACCGGCGTCTTGGAACTCATTGCCTTTTTGGAAGAGAGTTTCGAAATCAAGGTAGCAGACGCGGATCTTGTTCCCGAAAACCTCGATTCCATTCGGGCCGTGACAGCATTTGTCCAACGCCAGATGAACGTCACGAAGGTAGAGCTCTAGTGCAAGTCGAATCCTTCCTGGAACTGAGCGCACAGCGCTTTCCCGACAAGATTGCCCTGATTTGTGGTCGACGTCGCCTTTCATACCGCGATCTCGATCAGCAGGCTAATCGCATGGCCCATTCTCTCGTCGGCGCAGGAGTCGAACGCGGCGACAGAGTCGCTGTCTACCTGGACAATTCCGTTGAGGCCGTTATCAGCGTCTTTGCGATTCTGAAGGCTGGCGGTGTGTTCCTTGCTGTTAATCCGACGATTAAAGCCGACAAACTCGGTTACATCCTAAACAATTGCAGGGCCAAGGGCCTAGTGATGCCGGGAAACAAGGTCGAAGCAATGGGGACCACGGTCGCGGATGTTTCACCGCTGCGGGCAGTCTGGCTGGTTGGGCCCTCAAGCCACGAAGACCTACTATCCGATAAATTCGTCGCTTCTTTTAACGCGGCTCTCCAGGGTCCGGATTCATCGTCTGAGTCGCCCTCCAAGAAGTGCATTGACATCGACCTCGCGGCGCTCATTTATACGTCCGGCTCAACCGGAAGGCCCAAGGGAGTCATGTTGACACACTTGAACATTGTGTCGGCTGCCACGTCTATCACTACGTACCTTGAGAACAACTCGGACGATGTGATCCTCAACGTTCTGCCATTGTCCTTCGATTACGGGCTGTACCAGGTTCTGATGGCGTTTAAAATCGGCGGAACGATCGTGTTAGAACGATCATTCACCTATCCGTACGAGATCATCAAAACGATTCTTCGCGAAAACATAACCGGGTTGCCAATCGTCCCGACGATCTCAGCCGTCCTTCTACAGCTCGACCTATCGACCGTGAAGTTTCCGAGCCTGCGATATATTACCAATACCGCCGCGGCGTTGCCGACCGAGCACATACGCCGGCTACGGGAACTGTTCCCCACCGTCACGATCTACTCAATGTACGGCCTGACGGAGTGTAAAAGGGTCTCATATCTACCGCCAGACCAAATTGATATCCGCCCGACATCCGTAGGACGTGGCATGCCCAATGAAGAAGTGTTCATCGTGGACGAGGCCGGGCGGAGGGTGCCGCCGGGTGCTGTCGGTGAACTCGTCGTTCGTGGATCCAACGTCATGAAGGGCTATTGGGAGCTACCCGACGAGACGGACAGAATGCTCAAACCCGGTTTATTGCCCAACGAGAAGGTGCTCTATACGGGCGATCTCTTCCGCATGGACGATGAGGGCTATCTGTATTTCTTTGGCCGCAAGGATGACATCATCAAGACCCGCGGGGAGAAGGTGAGCCCGAAGGAGGTCGAGGATGTGCTCTATGCATTAGATGGAATTTCAGAGGCCGCAGTGATTGGCATTCCAGACCAAGTGCTGGGCCAGGCGATCCGAGCGGTTGTCACCTTATGCGAAGGAGCGAAGTTGACGGAGCAGGAAGTACTGCGGCATTGTGCCGCGCGCCTCGAAAGCTTCATGGTTCCGCAATCGGTGATCTTTCAAGCCTCGCTGCCGAAAACCGCTAGTGGCAAGATCAGCAAGCGCGAAGTCGCGGCTGTACAGACTGGAGGTGACATGTGAATTCGACGCTTCCAATTTCGCAGTCAATCCTGGACATCGACCCGGCAGCGACAACTGCCCGTGCCGAGTCGGCCATTCGGGATATCGTATTTGGTCAGCTAAAGCGCAAAGGCGCCATCGTGGCTGTATCCGGCGGCGTCGACAGTAGCGTTGTCGCCGCGCTTTGCCGCCGGGCTTTGGGCAAGGATCGCGTATTGGCCCTCCTATTGCCCGAGGCAGATTCGTCCCCGGACAGCCTTCGCCTCGGTCATATTCTGGCCGACTCCCTTGGCATCCGTAGGGAGGAGGAAGATATCGGTCCAATACTGAGAGCCGCTGGCTGTTATAGCCGCCGAGATGAGGCAATCCGCAAGGTCATTCCGGAATACGGAGATCGGTTCAAATGTAAAATAGTGCTTCCCGACCTGGCGGACAGCGCGGCCTACGCCCTCTTCTCCGTCGTGGTCCAATCGCCCGATGGCGTGCAATCGCGCGCCCGCCTTACTTACGAGTCGTACCTAGGCATCGTAGCGGCGACGAACTTCAAGCAGCGGACGCGAAAAATGATGGAGTACTACTATGCGGACCGCTACAACTACGCTGTGACGGGGACGCCCAACCGCTTAGAGTACGATCAGGGATTCTTCGTTAAGAATGGCGACGGAGCTGCAGATCTGAAACCGATCGCTCATCTTTACAAGACTCAGGTGTACCAACTAGCGGCCTATCTCGGAATACCTGAAGAGATTCAACACCGACCGCCGACCACTGATACATATTCGCTCGAGCAATCTCAGGAAGAGTTCTATTTCTCGTTGCCCCTGGAAAAGATGGATCTGTGCCTGTATGGGAAGAATAACGGAATCCCCGCGCTGGATCTCGCTCCAGCGCTCGGAATGAACGGAGAGCAAGTCGAGCGTGTCTACGGCATGATCGAGGCCAAGCGGAAAATGACACGATATCTGCGCGCTGCTCCAATGCTTATAGAGGACATCTAAGACATGCAAGACACGAAGTACAAATCAAGTGCTCTGGTTGCCGATCCCGGTGATTTCTTACCGGCGCCACCCGCCCAGAGTTTGCGCCGTGGCGCAGCGAAGCTCTATCATGCTGTACGAAGAAGTGCCGTTGGCGAACTGTGGCAGTGGTCGCAGTGCAAGACCATTAGTGTCCCCTGCGTGGAACAGCTAGTCGAGTCTCTCTCGCTATTATCGGGCACGGCCGACGAGCGTGAGGACACCGAGGCGCCGATTTTTGTCCTCTCCCCAGGTTGGCGGTCGGGTTCGACCCTATTGCAACGCATTCTGGTTACCGATCCTCATTTGCTTTTATGGGGAGAACCGCTCGGCGAAATGGCGCTTGTGTCTCGAATCGCAGCAACGCTGAGCAGCGTGAATTCCTTTTGGTTCCGCGAACGCTGTATCACTGACGATGTAGTACTTTCGTCGCTGGCCACGTCTTGGATTCCCACGCTTTGCCCTCCTGGTGACGACTTCCGACTGGCGCTACGCAGCCTCTTCGACCGATGGCTGGGCGAACCCGCTCGCGCACGGGGATACGAACGATGGGGTTTCAAGGATGTACGGATGGGCGCGACTGAGGCAGTCCTTCTATCCTGGCTATATCCCAGGGCCAAATTCCTGGTCTTGTCGCGTCATCCGTACGATTGCTATCGATCGCTTTCGGATTCCGGCTGGCAGGTTTTTTACAGATATCCTGATGTACGCGCTGACTCGGCTGCTGGATTCGCTAGGCATTGGAACAGGCTGGCCACCAGTTGGTCCGAATTGCCAGCTGACTTCCCTGCAATTCACATAAAATACGAGGATTTAGTGAATGGCGGGATCGACTTTCGGAAGCTTGAGTCCTGGCTCGGTGTTGAGCTAAGAGAAGGGGTGGCACTCTCTGCCTCCGTTGGTCACACTGCAGAACGCGTCAAGCTGGCATGGCATGAACGTTTGATCATCGCGCAGGAAGCGGATCGGGGTATGCAAGCTCTTGGTTATTCCAAGTAATCTCGGGATCAATCGTGACGGGAGACTGGGAACTGGCCGAAACATATTATGGGAATTAGTGCCACTTCTGAGGGTGTATTGCTAAAATCGCGGAAATAAAAGCGTCCGTGAAGGCCCTTCAGAGGCAGCAATAGCATTGTCAACTTTACCGGAATCCAATCGATTTGGTTTGACTGGAACATGGTCATCGATTTGCTCTAAAGAAGGACATCGCTCATGAATACGCATGTTGAGCACGTCGAAAACCCGCTTGAGCAAGCTGGATACTTAGAACTGTCCGGAACGCACCTCTATACGGTGCTGCACGGAGCGACAGATCCAATCGCCAGGGTTCTGCTCGTTGGCCCCTTCGCCTCAGAGCGGCATTACTCCTACATACCATGGGTGCGGTGGGCTCGTTTCTTGGCAGCGAGGCGTATCGAAGCGCTTCGGTATGATTATCGCGGAATTGGCGAGAGCACCGGTGTATTCGGAGAAATGACTCTCGGCGACTGGTGTGAAGACGTGACCTTTCTCGCTAGGTGGCTAGAAGATCGATCGCCGGATCTCCCGCTTGTACTACACGGTCTGGAGATGGGCGCGATTCTTGCGCGTAAGGCCTTCGCGGCGGGAACAGGAGATGCGCTGCTGACATGGGCGGCGCCGGCGAATGCGAACGAGGTCCTCCGAGCGGCTCTCCTGCGTCGTATAACAGTCGACCGCACCTTCAAAAGCACGGTAGGGTATCGGTTATTTTCCGATTATGTCGAACGGCTTGATACGGTGCCGATTGAGGCCGACGGATATCAATTGTCAGCGAAGCTCTGGCGGGAGTCGTTCACTTTCGAGACACCCCTCGATCAAAACGATGAATCCGCCGCAGCCGCGTCCAGCGGGAGGCCCGTGCGAGCCCTCCCGCTCGATAAATCAGCCGCACCGCTGGTCAAAGGCTCTACGATGGGATACCTGTCAGTTAATCCAGATCTCAGCGAACTGTTCGCGGACAACTTCGAATGGATCACGTACGCTACTGGAGTGCTGCCTTGAAACTCGCCACCGAGACCCGGGAGATTGTCACCGTAGCTGTCGACGGGATGTGCCTTCGTGGCACGCACCACCGTTCCCGCAAAAAGCTCGCCCCCGCGCGAAGCGAACGGAGTCGTCGGATCGGCGTTTTGTTTCCGAATTCTGGAGTGATGCCGAGGACCGCAACTGGTGATTCTGCGGTTTATTGGGCCGACTCCTTTGCGACGGTAGGTTATCCGTCGTTTCGTTTTGACCTGGCGGGCCTTGGAGATTCAGACGGGCAGGCCCCGAGCCGGGTGCTCGATTTCCTCGCGCGCGTTAACACCGGCAGCTATGCTCCCCAAATCTGCACCATCGCGAGGAGCCTTACGGATCGCTTTGACTTGTCGTCCGTCCTCCTGGTGGCGCATTGCGGAGGAACCGTGTCCGCGATGTATGCAGCCGCAGCCAGTAAGGAAGTCAAAGGGCTCGTTTTAATGGATCCATACTTTCATCTGCAAGAGGCCGGCGGCCAACGCAGCCTAGCAGGAGTTGCGGAGAACGGCCTCCCGCGCAACGCGAACCTGCCTCTCATTGATTGTTGGAATCAACTTTCGTTTTCGGGAACTCCCATACTTGTGCTCACCGCTCCGTCCTTCAAGGCCAAGGGCGGAGGATTCGATTTTCTTGATTACTTGCTGTCCACTTCAGACAGGGGTAACATCGCCGTTCAGCCGATCGAGGACACGCCTCACTCTTTTGCCGAGGGTCCTGGTAAAGAGGCAGTTCGCAAACACATTGAGCGCTGGCTGGACGCCTGGTTCCCTCTGGCAGGATCGAGTTCAGCAGTGCAAAATGCATTGGAGCTTAGCGCTCTGGGCTCATCCTGAGTGCAGGGCATAGTATAGGTCTGGCGAGAGGAACTTTGGAGGATGACTCACGTGTCTATTAGGTCGAGTGTCATGAACGAAATGCAACAAGTCGCGGAGGAGCAAAATAAGCCGTTGGCGCCGCTTGTCGATGACCTGCAACTTCTCGACTCAGGACTCGACTCGCTATGTTTCGCGATTATCGTTGCCCGGCTTGAGGATTCGCTGGGCGTTGATCCGTTCAGCGCCGCAGCGGCCGAAGATGCTCCCTTTCCAGTAACACTGGGCGATTTCATCAGCTTTTACGAAAATGCCGCGAAGTAGCCCACCGTCGCTTTGGAACGCGCTCAACGCCTCCCATGACGATTTATTCGCCCGCTTTCTCTTCGGCGCTACAGCAAGCGTCGCTTTAGGCGATTTGATACGCGGGTCGGCTCTGGACGCTCGGGGCGAAGAACTCCGTGGGCGATCCGTGCTGATCGCCACAAAGGACCAGTTGACCGCGGCGCTGACGCTTCTCGAACTAGATGGCGTTGCGCGCCGCCTTGTTCTGTGCCCTGCCGATTTATCGTCCGAATATCTTCCCTTCGTCGTCGAGGCAGCCGGCGTTGATGCGATCGTGTCCGATCGGACCATGCCCGTGCCGGACACTCCAGGCGTTGAATATTTCACTACCTCCAGTCCGAAAATCCAGCCCGCGGATTACGATCGGACCACACCGCTGCGAACGGAATGGGTTCTACTGACATCCGGCACGACGGGAGTGCCGAAGCTGGTCGCCCACACTCTGGCGAGCCTGGCTGGAGCCATTGAATGCCGAGAGGAAGCGGAAACAATCGTATGGAGCACATTCTACGACATTCGCCGTTACGGCGGCCTCCAGATATTTCTGCGCGCCGTTCTATGCGGCGCATCTCTGGTACTAGCGAGCGCACAGGAGCCTACAACGGATTTTCTGATTCGGGCCGCCGCGCGGGGAGTTACACACATCTCCGGCACACCCTCCCATTGGCGCCGGGCTCTGATGAGCCCTTCGGCGAACATGATCGCTCCTCGCTACGTCCGTTTGTCTGGAGAGATCGCGGACCAGGCGATTCTAACTAATCTCCAGTCTTTCTACCCACAGGCGAACGTCGCTCACGCTTTCGCTTCCACCGAGGCTGGTGTTGCATTTGCTGTCACCGACGGTCTTGCCGGGCTCCCTGCGAGCGCCATCGGACACACTCCTGACGTTGACATGAGAGTCGAGGATGGCTCGCTTCGGATCCGCTCAACCAGAATAGCGGAACGTTATCTAGGGCCGCAGGGTCGGGTCATTCCAGACAGTGACGGCTTTGTTGATACGGGCGACATGCTCGAATTGCGCGGCGATCGTTACTACTTCGTCGGCCGGCGAGATGGCGTCATCAACGTCGGCGGATTGAAAGTGCACCCGGAGGAGGTCGAAGCTGTCATTAATCGTCACCCGCAGGTCCGGATGTCGCTCGTCCGTACGAGAAAGAATCCCATCACGGGCGCCCTGGTCATCGCCGACGTCGTTTTAAACGCAGCGCCCGAATCCGCCGGAAACAACGTGCGCGAGCTCCAGCAGGAGATCCTGCTAGTCTGTCGCGAAGCACTTCCGTCGCATAAAGTTCCCGCTGCGATCAACTTTGTCCCCTCTTTAGCGGTCGCCGAGACGGGGAAACTGATGCGCCTTCATGCGTAACGTGATCGTGACGGGTGGGAGCCGGGGATTGGGTCTCGGTATCGCCCGAACGCTGACTGTGGCGGGGTACCATGCCATCGCGATTGCACGGAAAGAGACCAGCCAGCTCAACTCGGCAATACAGGAGGCCGAGCGCGAGCGCCCTGGATCTTTCCATTTCGTCCCCTTCGATCTGGCCGACATCGAAGGCATCGCCAATTTAGTTAAGACATTGCGGAAGGACTTTGGTCCGATCTACGGTCTGGTAAACAACGCGGGCATCAGTTTCGAAGGCGCGCTTGGCCTCATGCGCAACTCGCAAATTGAGCAGCTCATACGCTTGAACACGCTCTCACCGATCGTCCTGAGCAAGTATGTCGTGCGCTCCATGATGGCCGATGGCGGAGGACGCATCGTCAATATGGCATCAATCACCGGATTCACGGGCTACAGCGGCCTTTCGGTGTACGCAGCAACCAAAGCATCGATGATTGGATTCACTCGTTCGTTGGCGCGGGAGGCGGGACGCATGGGAGTAACCGTAAATTCGGTGGCGCCCGGCTTTGTCGATACCGATATGACTCAAGGACTCAAAGACGAGCAGCGGCAGCAGATCGTCCGGCGCAGTGCGCTACGGCGCTTACCCGACGTCGGCGATGTTGCTAGTGCCGTCGAGTTCCTTCTCGGCGACGGCGCGAAAAACATCACGGGCACGGTCCTCACCGTCGACGCAGGGAGTACAGCGTGATCGACGTTCTGACCAGCACTCCAGTCAGTGGCAAGGGCTCGGCGGCCAAAGCGTGGTTACGTGCGCTCGAGCTGACCGCGCCAATCGATCGCAATCGAGATCGAATCTTCCCGATTGTAATCGAGGAGTTGGCCGCGCGATTGGGCGACGCGCCGGCGCTAGTCTCTGACCGCGAAAACTTGACGTATCGCGCGCTCGCCGAACGTGCAAACCGATACGCCCGATGGGCGCTCGATCAAGGCTTAGCCAAGGGCGAAGTCGTCTGCCTGATGATGCCGAATCGGCCGGAGTACATGGCCGTTTGGCTGGGAATCACAAGTGTTGGTGGTGTGGTCGCACTGCTGAATACGAATCTGATAGGCCCTTCACTCGCACACTGCATCAATGTCGTCGCACCGAAACATCTCATCGTGGCAGCGGAGTTCGCCGACCCGTTGACCTCGGCGCTAAAAGATCTTGCGCCGTCGCCAACCATATGGTTCCATGGCTGGAGCCCTAGTGCAGTCCGGCGCCTAGATCTCGACCTCGAACAATACTCGGGCGAAACACTGAGTGCCGCCGAGCGCCGCCTCCCGGGCATCGAGGATCAGGCTCTCTATATCTACACGTCCGGTACCACTGGATTGCCCAAAGCCGCCCACGTAAGCCACGCCCGCGTCATGCAATGGAGCCACTGGTTTGCCGGGATGATGGATACGCAACCCACGGATCGGATGTACAATTGCTTGCCGATGTATCACAGTGTCGGCGGCGTGCTGGTACCCGGCGCGGTTCTGGTGAGCGGCGGCTCCGTCGTCATCCGCGAGAAATTTTCCGCCAGCCACTTTTGGAGCGATATTAACCGCTGGGACTGCACTCTGGTCCAATACATCGGCGAACTGTGCCGTTACTTGCTCCATAACCCACCGTCTTCACACGACACAAGTCATCGGATCCGGATGGCGTGTGGCAACGGCTTGAGGCCCGACGTCTGGGATGAGTTCAAGGACCGGTTTCGAATCCCGCAGATTTTCGAATTCTATGCGGCGACCGAAGGCGGCGTTTCGTTATTCAATATCGAAGGCAAACGTGGCGCGATCGGCCGCATCCCGTCATATCTCGCGCATCGATTCTCGCCGACCCTGGTAAGGTTCGATATCGAGAAAGGCGAGCCTGTCCGCAATGAGCAGGGGTTCTGCATCCGTTGCGTGCCGGGCGAAGCCGGCGAGGCGATCAGCCAGGTTGTGGATACCGCGTCGAACCTTGGCAGCAGATTCGAGGGCTACACGAGCAAAGAAGCCACAGAGAAAAAGCTGCTCCGGAACGTCTTCAAGCCGGGAGATGTCTGGGTCCGCACGGGCGACCTGATGAAAAAAGACGAAGACGGCTTTTTCTATTTCGTCGATCGCACCGGCGACACATTTCGCTGGAAAGGTGAGAACGTCGCGACTTCCGAGGTATCCGAGGCCATTTGCGCGTTTCCAGGAGTCAAGCAGGCCAACGTGTACGGCGTGGCGATTCCCGCCGCCGATGGCCGAGCTGGCATGGCAACCCTCGTCGCCGAACCCGACCTCGACTTGGAAGCCTTCCGCCAACATCTCATCAGCCAGCTTCCTCGTTACGCGCACCCTTTGTTTCTGCGTATACGGAGCGAGATGGCGGTGACCGGTACTTTCAAATACTCGACGACTGACCTTGTCCGCCAGGGATACGATCCAACCGCTGGAGACGTCATTTATTTCAACAACCCTGAACGCCAAGCGTTCGTTCCGCTCGATCAGGAGCTCTACGATCGCATCCAAGCCGGTGAGATCCGCACATGACAGCGCGATCTGTTTCGACAAGCATGATGGCTGATGCAATCGAGGATGCTGTCTCCAGGGTTCAGTCTGGCATCGCCAGAGGTCCCATCGTCCCGAATATCAAAGTGGAGGACATTCGAGCGCATCTCAGCGCCCGGTATGACTTCACGGCGCCTTTGCCGCTCGACGAAGTGACGGTCGATGTAGAACGCATGTTACAAACCTGGCAGGTCCAGGTGACCCATCCGCGCTATTTTGGTCTCTTTAACCCGAGCGTGACGACCGCATCGGTCCTCGCGGACACGCTCGTAGCTGCGTACAATCCCCAACTGGCCGCGTGGCGGACGTCGCCCGGGCCGAACGAGATCGAACGGCACACGCTCGCGTGGCTAGCAGGTAAGTTCGGATTCCCAGCAGATACGAGCGCCACTTTCACCAGCGGCGGAGCAGAGGCCAACCTCTCGGCCATGATCGTCGCCTTGACCCGCGCATTCCCGGATTACGGCGAAGGTGGCCTGCGGGCCCTTACGGCAACTCCGACAATCTACCTAACCGGCCAAGCCCATCACTCCTTCAATAAGATCGCGCATACCACCGGACTTGGGCGTCGGTCACTCCGAATCGTTGCATCATCCCGCGACCTCAAGATGGACCTGGATCATCTCGCCAGACGGGTGGCCGAAGACCGAAAGAGTGGCTTTGTACCGTTCATGGTGGTCGGCACTGCCGGCACGACCGCGGCCGGCGCGATCGATCCGTTGACGGATCTTGCTGGTTTTTGCCGCCGCGCGGGATTGTGGTTTCACGTCGATGCCGCCTGGGGCGGTGCCGCCATTATCTCGGAAACCCTCAAGCATCATCTCGCCGGCATAGAGTCAGCAGACTCGATTACCTGCGACGCGCACAAATGGTTCTCTGTGCCGATGGGCGCTGGGATGTTCTTCTGCCGGTATCCAGACTCGGTCGCTGAAGCCTTCCGCGTGGAGACTTCCTACATGCCGGCGAAAACGGCCTTGGTTTGTGATCCGTACACAACCTCGGTCCAGTGGTCCCGCCGGTTTATCGGCCTCAAGCTGTTCCTTGCTCTTGCCGAGCGCGGCGAAGCCGGGTACGCCGAAATGATCGAGCACCAGGCGCGCATGGGCCATGTGCTCAGGGAGTCCTTAACGCGCACTGGATGGCGGATCGTGAATTCGACGCCGCTCCCGCTGATCTGCTTCACGCGCGATGGACTCGACACCGCCGGTTTCTTAGCGTCGCTATATGAGCGCCAGATCGCCTGGATGTCCGAAGTCCGCCTGGGCGGTGGTGATCCCGTCCTCAGAGCGTGTATTACGAGTTTCCGTACCACCGAGTCGGAGATCAAATGGGTGGTAGGCGAAATGAACCGGATAATCCAACAATGAGACGAGAAACGATCGCGATTCACGGCGGCTATGACGGCGATCCGACGACCAAAGCCGTGGCTGTCCCGATCTATCAGACCGTCGCCTACGAGTTCGACAGCGCAGACCATGGGGCAGCGTTGTTCAATCTAGAGGCCGAGGGATATCGCTACAGCCGGATCAGCAATCCAACCACTGCGGTCTTGGAACGCCGCGTCGCCGCGCTGGAGGGTGGAGTCGAAGCCCTGTGCGTCGCTACTGGGCAGTCGGCGCTGTATTATGCTGCGTTGAACGTGACGGCGCTCGGCGCTAACATCGTCTCTGTTCCTCAGCTCTACGGCACCACGCACACTCTGTTCGCTCACGTGTTGCCAGGTCAGGGCGTTGAGGTCCGTTTCGCGAAGTCGGATCGTCCCGATGACATCGAACCACTAATCGACGCCGAGACACGGGCGGTCTACTGTGAAACGGTCGGCAATCCCGCTGGCAACATTTGTGATATCGAGGCGATGGCTCACGTCGCACACTCTCATGGTGTGCCGTTGATCGTCGATAACACGGTGGCGACCCCCGTCTTGCTGAGGCCCATCGAGTACGGGGCTGATATCGTGATCCATTCTCTGACGAAGTTTCTTGGTGGGCACGGCACGACGCTTGGCGGTGTGATCGTCGATAGTGGCAAATTTCCCTGGAAAAATCACGCGGAACGTTTCCCGATGTTCAGCCGGCCAGATGCTTCCTACCATGGCCTGATCTACTCCGACCACTTCGGCGATGCGGCGTATATCGCACGCTGCCGCAGCTTTTATGCGCGGACTACTGGCGCCGTGTTGCCGGCCATAAGTGCCTTTCTGCTGCTCCAGGGGATCGAGACGGTGGCGCTGCGTGTGGAACGGCACGTGGAAAACGGCAGACGCGTCGCCGAATTTTTGCGCAATGATGGTCGAGTCCATTGGGTGAACTACGCGGGATTTACGGGCAGTCCGTACTACGCCCTTGCGCAAAAATATCTATGCGGGCGAGCCTGCTCTCTGATGACCTTCGGGGTCGAAGGAGGGTTCGAGGCTGCCAAAAAATTCTACGATGCGCTGAAGCTCGTCAAACGGCTCGTCAATCTGGGTGACGCCAAGTCGTTGGCCTGCCATCCAGCTTCAACCACTCATCGGCAGATGTCGGCCGAAGAGCAACGCAATGCCGGGGTCAGACCCGAAGCGATTCGAATCAGTGTCGGGATCGAGCACGCTGACGACATTATCGCTGACCTTGATCAGGCGCTCAACGCAATGGCGCCGCTGAACTGAGCCTCTATGCCTGTCTGTTTGGATGCAGATCGAACCACCCCGGACTTGGCGGAACACACCGCGGCCGCTGATTTCTCTAAATCGGCATCTCGGAGCCTCCATATAGGCCTGATCAACAACATGCCGGATCGAGCCATGCAGGCAACCGAGCGCCAGTTCGTGAAACTCCTCGACGCGGCGTCGCCTGGAATTGCGGTGCATCTTTCCCTCTACGCCTTGCCCGACGTCCCTCGTACCGAGTGGGGCCGGAGCCGCGTCAACCACTACTATTCGAGTGTCGAGAGCCTGCGGGACAACCCGCTCGACGGTCTGATTGTGACCGGAGCAGAGCCGGTCGCGCCGTTTTTAACCGAGGAGCCTTACTGGGGAAGCCTGATCAAAGTCTTGGAGTGGGCGGAGCACAATACGGTGTCGACCGTCTGGTCCTGCCTGGCCGCACACGCAGCCGTACTTCACCTCGACGGCATCCCCAGGCGCCGTCTCGCAGAGAAACGCTTCGGTGTCTTCCAATGCAAGCAGGCGTCGGATCACCCGTTGACCGCCAGCTCTCCCTCGGTTATGCAAGTGCCGCACTCCAGATGGAACGACATCAGTGAAAACGATCTGACCGATTGCGGATATCGTATCCTCACACGCGCCCGCGATGGTGGCGTCGATGCCTTCGTCAAGCAGAGAAAGAGTTTGTTTGTCTTCTTACAAGGGCACCCGGAGTATGAGGCCAACACGCTGCTGCTCGAGTACCGCAGGGATATAGGACGG
>Ga0210394_10000816_pt1 | contig 57059 bp, 50 predicted proteins | sample IncBWC12MmetaG_FD_160121 | JGI IMG/M metagenome (GOLD analysis project Ga0210394, IMG submission 160121) | Forest soil microbial communities from Barre Woods Harvard Forest LTER site, Petersham, Massachusetts, United States - Inc-BW-C-12-M | ecosystem: Environmental > Terrestrial > Soil >...
TTCACCTTAGGGCTTTTGGTGCGTTGCAGGACGTCGCGAACGTCGGGTTCGGCGTCGCGGTTGAGCAGAATTCCGGTGGTCTGAAGCGCGGCGATTTGAATCTTTTCTTCCAGATCGCGCAGCAGGAAGGAGATGCGCGGGGCTGCCGAGGGGTCGCGTATTTTCTCGATGGCGGTGAGCGATTCGAACATGACCGAATCGTCCTTGGAGTGCAGGGCCTCAATCAAATCGGGGATCGCAGCGTGCCCGCGTAGAATTCCGATCGCGCGGGCGGCGTTGGCGCGGGCTTCGGTGCCGGCGCCGGTGCGGACCAGTTTGCCAAGCGCGGCGATCACTTCAGGGCGGACCTCGACATAGGCGTCGATGACCTGGTCGTTGGCGCCGCTGAATTTGGCCTTAATGGAGGTTCCGACGCGCTGCAACGTACCGCTGAGGCCGGTTTTCAGATAGCCGGGCATGTAGACGTTGATCAAGCCGTCGGTGGCGCGGATTTCGATTTCAGGATCGGGGTCGACGCACAGCTTGACCAAAGGGTCGACCGTTTTCGGCCCGCCGATTTCATCCAACGATTTCACCGCTTCAATGCGCACGCTGATATCGTTATCGCTCACATAAGGAAGCAGTTTGGGGATGGCCTCCTCACCTTGTTTTCCAAGGTCGTGGGCGGTGCGGGCACGTTGTTTCGTGTCCTGTTGAGCGAAGGCGAGAGACGCCAGTAACGCGAAGGCTATGGTCAGTTTCACCGTACAAACTCGACGGTCACGCGGTGCGGGATGATGCCGGCGTCGAAACCCATGTCGAGCAGTTTCTGCGCCGCAATGGGCACCAGTTCTCCGCAATCCACGGTGTAATGGTTGACGTACATACCCACGAATTTGTCCGCTAGCGCGGGTTCCATGTCGCGGGCAAACTGCATCGCGTAGTTCAATGCTTCTTCGCGATGATCCAGAGCGTATTGAATGCTTTCGCGCATCAGCCGGCAGCATTCGGTGCCGATTTCGGGCGCCAGATCGCGGCGCAGCACGTTCGCGCCGAGGGGCAGAGGCAGGTTGTACTTATTTTTCCACCAGCGCCCCAGGTCGACGATGTTATGGAAGCCGCTTTTTGAAAACGTCAACTGGGCTTCGTGAATAACGAGGCCTGCGTCGGCGCGTCCTTCAGTGACGGCGTCGAGAATCTTATCGAAGGGGACTTCGACGGAGTGGAAATCGGGCTGCATAAGGCGCAGCGTGAGGTAGGCGGTGGTGAGTTTGCCGGGGATGGCGATGCGCTTGCCCTTCAGATCCTCCATGGCCATGGGAGCAAGCGAGACCACCATGGGGCCGTAGCCGTCGCCGACGCTGGAGCCGGAGGCCATGAGCTTGTATTTATCGGCGATGAAGGGATAGGCGTGATAGGAAACGGCGGTGAGTTCGTATTCGCCCGCGCGGGCTTTCTGATTCAGGGTCTGTATGTCGTCGAGGACGTGGCGGAACTGGACCAGCGAGGAACGGATTTTACGCGTCGCGAGGGCGTAGAACATGTAGGCATCATCGGAATCCGGGCTATGCGCACAGACGATTTCGGCGGCGGCGGTGTTGGTCATTTTAGGGGTAAATTCGATGATAGCAGGATTGGCGGATCGTCCGTCTCAAAACGGTCAGGTCGTTCTCTTCCGGCGTTCGAATTCATTTCTCTAGGGGCGTCGAGGGGTCACGTTTCCTCAGGCTCGTCGAGGTCGTCCTGCCTGACGGCCGGGCCTTGAAGCTCAATCGTAATAGCCTTCGCGCGGTTGCGCAGTTTGGCGCGGCCTTCGATGATTCCCTCGACTTCGCGGGAGATTTTATTTGTGACGCCTTGATCCTTCGGGACGGGAATCAGAATTTCTGTGAGGCGCTTGCCGAGCGTGTCGATGATATCCTGCGTAAACTGCTTGGCCCTGATCTGCCGCTTGACAATCGGCGTATTGAGACACGCGAATAGCAGCCAAGGGCTGATGGCCGCCGGGTTGAGTACGCGGATGCGGTATATGTGGCTTTGGAACAACATTGGCAAATCGGCTTCGGTCACAATCGCACTGGTGCCGATCAGATAGGTGCCATCGCGCACGAGCAGGATGTCGCCGCTCTTCACGTCGACCTTACTTCTCGATTCCGCGTAGATCTCCTCGCTGACCCCGTGCTTGAAATCAGCCTTGATTTCCCAATTCGAGATATCGGACGTGCGGATGAACGGGATCGTCCCGGTACCGTAAGCCATCTTTCCGATTTCGACGCCAGTGTCGAGCAACAGGACGCGGCTCTTCAGTAGGTCGCCGAGCCGCACCATCTCGTGGGTTTTCCTGAGGGCGTCTAGGTCGGCGTCGATTTCGGGGTCATAATATTTCGGCACGAAGATTCTGTTGGTCACTTGGTTTGCTGCGAGACTGAACCCGAGGCGGTCTTGCTTGCCATTGCCCCGCTTCACGCTGCGGTAGCGCTCTGGAACGTTGGGAACCTCATCGAGCAATGCCATCTTTCCGGTCGCAGGGTCTTTGCGCAGCGTCGGGTTACCACGTGAGTCGTGGCCGCACCATTTCACGTCGGACATGAATATCCCATGACCTTTCGTGCCACCGTTCTTCTCCAAGAAAAGTACCGCCACCTTGGTATGCGTGCCACCTTTACCGCTGGTCTTGAACAGCGATTCCGGCATTGTCACGATGCCCCGGATGGTCGTGTGCCCTTGCAAGAACGCGACGATGTATTCATAAGACGGATTGCCAAGAATACTCTCCGGCAACACGATCCCCATACGACCGCCCGGCTTCAAAAACTGCAGGCAGCGCTCAAGAAAGAGGATTTGCGGCGAGCGCTTGTCTTCGAGCGTCGTTGAACGCACCGGCTCTTTGGTCGCCTTGTCCCGCCCCCATTTGTAACCGAGTTCGTATTGTGACAAGACAGCCTCTCCCTTGATCGGGATCTTAGCTCCGAACGGGGGATTTGTCAGCAAGACGTCGAACGTGCCGAGCTCCGCCTTAGACTTGGCGACGGGGTGCCATTCGGACGGCGGCAACAGCGAGTTTTCGCAAAACACGCCGCCGCGACCGTCCCCGATTAGAGCCATGTAGGCTTTGCAGACCTTTGCCAGAAACGAATCTTTGTCGATACCCCGAAAGCACTGGGTCGCAACTTCAAAGTTCCGCCTGAAGCGCTGTTCCTCCGTCCACTTCTTAAGTTTCGCTTCGGCGCCGATCTGTTCCCACACATGCGCAAGCGCCGTGATCAGAAAGCCCCCGGACCCGCACGCTGGGTCGATAAGCATCTCGCCAGGCTTCGGATCGAGGATTTCGACGACCATCTTGACAACGTTTCGGGGCGTAAAAAACTGGCCTTCCGTACCGCGCAAGGCTGGTCCGATGAACACCTCAAATGCGTCCCCGATGGCGTCACGGTTTGCCTCCATCACGCAGTAATTCTGTAGCTCGCCGACGACGTACCGCACGCTTTCGGGATCGAGCGTGATCGTATCCGTCTTACTGAACACGTCGTCGTAGACAGCCGTCTTGACTTTCTCAAACAGCCCCAGGAGACGCTTCTTAACTTCCTTGGCGGCTTCATCAACACCGGCGCGGAACGTCACTGTATCCTCGGGTGCGGTTTCCTGCTCGTCTAGAATCTTGCAGAACAGCAGGTTGATGATTTCCTGAGCCAGTGCTTCGTCGCGGGTGATGCCTGTCGTGCTGCCAGCAAGATGGTTGCGCAGGTCGCGGAACACTGCCTTAAGGTTCGACGGGCGCACCAGATCTTTGCGCTTGAATAACCCGATATCCTCGATACGCTGGCCGTAGCGCGGGATGTTCGGCAACTCATGATATTCGCGTGCGCCCGAGGGCTTATGGATTTTCCGCAGGTATACGTGCTCGTCGCCGTTGAACCAGACGCCGAGTTCGGCGGGCGACATGTCGAGATACAACTTGAGTTGGGCGACGCCGTCTTTGCGGTTCCTCTTTTTGCATTCGACGATAAGGTAAAGATCGTCCTCGATTCGGCCATCGCCCTTAAACACGGCGATGTCGACGGGATATGCCTTGGCCTCGTCGGACGGTCGCTTGCGCACCCGATACTGGGGGCGCGTCTGGATGTGCTCCTTTGGATAGCCGTAGTCTTCGACCAAGCGGCGGGAAAGCACCTGGACGGCTTCGATTTCTTCGGATGTGGCCTTGACGGCACCACCGCTCACATAATCTAGAATGAAACCGGGCTTTAGAAGCTGGCCGCTCTCGACGGCTTCGGCCTCGGGATTGGGCGGCGCGACTTTCTTGAGACTCACGGCCACCTGCTTTCGTCCGTAAAGAACTGACGTTTTGCCGTCGTTTTGGACGGCAGGTCGAGGTAGATCAGATCCACGCTTTCCGCTGGAATGTCGTTCCGCAGGACGATTAAGTTATCGCCGTAATAGAGGGTGTTCACGCGAACTTCGCTCCACGGTAACATATGTTGGTAGTGCGGGTGAGCGGAAAGATTCTCACTCCTCCAGTGATAGTCATGGCAGGGATTTGGAAGGGTGCTGAAAAGGGAGTTTAAATGATCGCTCTCTGCGGTCGGGGCCCCGTATATAGCTGATAAGACGTGATAACATGCGATAGCTTGCGAACCAATGAGCCAGGAATTGTGGAAGGCGGCGGTGGACCGGTATATTTCGGATTTAATGGTGCCTTCCGATGAGGCGCTTGAGGAGGCTCTGCGGGCTAGCGACGAGGCGGGGTTGCCGGCAATTGCGGTTTCCGCGAGTCAGGGTAAGTTGCTGATGCTGCTGGCGCAGAGCCTTGGGGCGCGGAGGATTCTGGAAATCGGGACGCTGGGCGGGTACTCGACCATCTGGCTGGCGAGGGGACTGGCGGGCGGTGGGCGGTTGATTACGTTGGAGGCCGATCCGAAGCATGCTGAGGTCGCGCGGGCGAATATCGCTCGGGCGGGGTTGCGCGAGGTGGTCGACGTGCGATTGGGAAAGGCGATCGAGACTTTGCCGAGGCTCGTTGGTCCCTTCGACCTTATCTTTATTGACGCGGATAAGGTGAGTTATCCCGAGTATTTTTCCTGGGCGGTGGAGTTGTTGCGCGCGGGGAGCTTGATTGTCGCCGATAACGTTGTGCGGGCAGGGGCGGTGATCGATGCGGAGTCGGGCGACGCGAATGTGCAGGGAGTGAGGCGGTTTAACGAATTGGTGGCGGCGGATAAGAGGGTAAGCGCAACGGTGATTCAAACGGTCGGCTCGAAGGGGTTTGACGGATTTGCGATTGCGCGGGTGTTGTAATATCGTGGCCGATTGCCAATGCACCACATGCTCAGGGGTGGTTGACTAGCCAGGACTGTGAACCGTCGTGGGACATTTTCTTGTGGAGGTCGGGCCAGAATTCTTTCAGTACGTTGGAGGCCATGTCGATGGCGATCTGGGTGCCGAATTTCTGCGTGGCGCTCGCGACGTTGCGGCTGTCGGGGTAGTAGGCATTGGAAATGGCCACGGCCGTCGCGTTGCCGGCGATTTCCGAATAGTTGAACTGGGCGCCACCGGAATCTGTATGAGTCCAGAAGGTTTGCCCGACGGCGTAGCCGAGCCTGGCGAATCCGCCTCCGGTGCCTCGGCGGAAATATCGTGGATCCTGGTGCAGGATGGTGGGGTAAATCGCCTCGGTCATAAAGTTGCCAATCGCGAGATCGGCGTAGGAGGCAGCGAAGTAACGGCCGTAGGCCGCGACGCCGTTACCAAAGGAAGGATTCGACTTCATCAACTGCCCTTCCCCGGCGAATGCCGCGGCCATGCCGAAGGTGCCGCGGTCGAAGGAGTCGGTGACGGCTAGATCGAACTTTTGTTTGGAAGTAAGCGGCTGGTAAACGGGGGGCATGGGGACGGTCCGGTAGTTGGGGAAAATCCACAGGACGCGCTTGTCAGTTCTAGAGGCCGCTGGGGGTAACGGGACGGTGGAGGCAGGTAAATCGACGGGAAGAAGTGCGGAGGACTGACCAATGGAGGGGACGGAGAACAGCGTGGCGGCTGCAAAGGCGGCGAAGAGACTCGGACTGGCGCGCCCTGGAATTAGGCTCATGCTGGTTGGAGCCGTCACGGTACGTTATGTTTCAGATTTTAAAGCGATTCGAGTTCGGGGCGGAGGGCGGCCAGGGCCAGTTCCAGCGTCCGCAGAACCTGTTCGACTTCGACCAGTTTCTGGGCGCGGCCCATGGTTTCAAGCTTGAGGGCGGCGTCGACGGCGGGGCGCGCGCCAAAGTTGGACACGGAACCTTTTAATCCGTGGGCGGTGCGCTCGATGCGCCTGGCGTCGCCGGTTTCGACGGCTTCGTGCAGTTCGCTCAACGACTTAGGGTAATCGTCGAGGAACAGAATGGCGATCTCCTTGAGCAACTCGACGTCGCCGCCCACGCGCGAGAGAGCCACGGCGCGGTCGAAAACGGCATCGGATGTATCAGCCTCGGCCACTTGTTTCACAACCTATATATCGGCAGGGATCGGGGGATTATGATAGAAAAACGTGCGCCACTCGACTGCCGTTCCCTTTGAAGCTGAATATCTGCTGCATGTGCCGGAGGAGGTGGGCGGCAAAACGCTGTTGGTTCTCGCGTTGCACGGGTACGGGTCGAATCCGGAGGCGATGCTGCGGTTGTCGGAAATGGCGCTGGGAGGGGGAGCGATAATTGCCAGTTTACGGGCGCCGAATCAACACTATCTGAGCTCGGGTCCGCTGGGGACGCCGATGGCGGGGAGCGAGGTGGGGTACAACTGGGGGACGACCAGGCATGCGGCGCTGAATATCGAACTGCACCATAGAATTGTGCGGACGGTGTCGGCGGAGTTGCGGGCGCGGTTCGGGGTTCCGGCGAGGCGGACTTTGCTGATGGGGTTTTCGCAGCCGGTGGGGCTGAATTACCGGTTCATCGGGACGAATCCCGAAGAGTCCGCAGGCGGCGTGATCGCGATGTGCGGAGGGGTTCCAAAAGACTGGGAAGAAGATAAGTACGCGACGGTGGAGGCGCCGATTCTGCATATTGCGCGGTCGGAAGACGAGTTTTTTCCGGAGGCGGTGGCGAGGGGATTTCCAGAGAGGCTGCGGGCGCATGCGGCAAACGTGGAGTTTCACATGCTACCGGGCAAGCACAGGTTTCCATCGAAGGCGGGTGGGATTATCCGGGAGTTTGCGGAGAAGATCAGAGCTTCTTGATGCGGAGGTTGCGGAATTCCACTCTCGAGTCGTGGGAGAGGAGTCCGATGTGGCCGGAGGGGCGGCGCAGGCCGGGGTGCTTCTTGAGGACTTCGGGATCGGTCACGGTAGACAGGTCGGCTTCGACGATGACAGTGCCGTTGAGGGTCACGACGATGTGCGAGCCTTGGGCGGAGATCTCTTCGCTGTTCCATTCACCAACAGGCTTGAGGAATCCCGGTTTGGCGGGGAAGACGTCGTAAACGGAGCCGTGGAATTGAGCGGGGCGGATTTTGCCTTTGTAAACGGGGGCGTCGTTGTCGAGGATTTGAATTTCCATGCCGAGGTAGGCGGCGTCGCCTTCGAAGGGGGCTCGGATGCCGATGCCGTTGTTGGCTCCTTCGGTGAGCTTGAAGTCGAAACGGAGAATGAAATCGGAATACTCGGCTTCGGTGAAGAGATTGCCGTGGGCTTCGGGCGAAGAGACGAGGAGCCCTTTTCGACGAAATAGCCGGGGCCGCGGCCGACGTAACGCCAGCCGCCGAGGGTATGTCCGTCAAAGAGATCGGTGAAACCGGGTTCGGCGGCAGAGGCGAGGGCGGCGAATAGAAAGAATGTTTTGATCACTACCGTATGATATTCTTTTAAAGGAAAGATTTCTTTCCTCCCCAGTGGTTTTCCCGCAACGAGGCCACCCTAGCTCAGTTGGTAGAGCGGCTGATTCGTAATCAGCAGGTCGCCGGTTCGACTCCGGCGGGTGGCTCCAGAAAATCAAAGATTTACCGGGGGCCTTCTTTCGAGTGCCCACCCATAACCCACCCAAAACCTCAGATCAGGCGCACATTGGCCGCCTCCGCTCGTAATTGTTCTTGTCGTTTGCGCTGCTGTTCGATCAGGTCAACTTCGAGCGCGATGGCAGCCGCCTTCACCTCTGCCGGGATTGCTTGCTGGTAGTGCTTCAACGTCACCTGCGGGTCCGTGTGGCGCATGTGCGCCTGCGTGGACTTTGGATCTTTCGCTCGCGCGCCGAACAGCGTCGAAGATGTTCGCCTCAACGACTGAAAGTTGAGCGCCGTGTTTTTCTCGCCCTTCGCGTTGGTCACGACGGCGACTCCAGCCTCAATCGCGGCAGGCTTTAGTACGCGCTTCAAGAAATTGCCCGGCCGAACAGGAATGCTTTTCCGTGTAGATGGGAAGAGCCAAGCCTTCGGGCTTGGGTCGACTCCTTCCAGGTAATACGAAAGCTCTGTCGCCAGATTCGAGGGAATGTACACCGTCGACGCCGAGGCCAGCGTTTTTGGTTCTTTGGTATGGCCGTTCACCAGCGCCTCATCAATCACGAGCTCGTTCTCGCGTACGTCGTTCCGCCGAAGCGCGAACAGTTCCTCAGGGCGCAAACCGAGTTGCACAAAAATTCGTATCGCCAGGTGATCCCGACCCGTGACCACGGCAAAGAGGGAACCGCATTCCTCCGATGTGTGCGAAAGGCTGCTCGATCGCTTCCTTGATTTTGCCCGCAACTTCCGCGCCGGGTTCCGGTCGATCAGTTTTCGGTCGACGGCGAGATCGAGGATCGCCCGCAGATAAAGCACCAACTTCGAGAGTTGCGATTTGCTCGCATCTGCTTCCACGTAGCCGTTGATGAATCGCTGAAGCTCGGCATCACCCAATTCCCGCACGGGGCGGGCGCCCAGTTTGCCGATCAGGTGAATCTCGATCAGGGGCGCGCTTACCCTCGTGGTGTTTTCGCCCCAATTCGGCTTGTTCAGATCGATATACTCGCGCGCAAGATCCCCAAACGTAGTTCTTGAATTGAACGCGGCCGGATTTGAGTTGCTTTCCAGAATCAGTTTCTCAAGCACCTTCCGGGCGTCCGTTTTGTTCAGCGGACCGTCGTATCCGAGATCGAATCCCATCTGCTCGGCTACGCTTCGATCAATGACTTTTTCTGCTCGCCTTGTACGCTCGATACCGTCCGGAGCACGAAAGTACACACGCCAGCGCGCCCAATACCGGCCACGCGCGAGTTTCCCGCGTTTGGGCATCTCGTCGCTGAGCCATCCACGCTGTGATCGAGGTCGGGGCAGATGTAGTCCTATAGTTTTCAGATCCGCCGAGGGAGGAATACGAAATTTTATCATGTTGACAAACCCTCAGTGCGGCTGATACGGTCACAACCAGAAATGAACTGCTCAACCGCCTCAGCTCGGAAGCGAACGACCTTGCCCAGCTTCACCGAAGGTAGAGGGGGGCGCCGCCGGCCGCTCGCATGGTCAAGTACCCAGCCGCGTGACACTTCGAGCCATTCGGCAACTTGCTTCGGCGTAAGGAGTTTCTCACGCATGCGGACTTCGCTTTCGAGCCTCTGGTGACGACGGCGCAGCGGAGAGGTGAGCGCCGGGATGGGAGGAGCCATCGCTGCCGCCGGTTTCGCGTGGCCGATTTTCGCGATCGTTGAGGTAGGCGTGCAGATCTTCCTCGAAGATGCGCCATTGGCCGCCGATTCGAACCGCGCGCAATTCCTTTGTCTTAATCAGGCGGCGGATGGTGAAGTCGGACGTGTTCAAAAGCCGAGATGTCTCGGAAACTGGGAATGAATTAGTCGACATTAAATCCTCCTCGAAACGAGATCGGTGTGCAATTCCTCAGGCTCTCCGGTGGCCGCGGGCATCATATTGTGGCCGTTGATGCACTGGAAACGTTGTGCGCACGAGCGGCACGTTCTGTTGTTCTTCAAGCGTGGCCGGTACGCCCCGCCGATCGCGTCCGTCCCACTCAGGGATCGGCTTGGACGCGCGCACGAATGCATCGAGTGGATGATGCGTGAGGAACTTGATCGCAAGCCTGCCATCGGACCGGTTGCGCCATACCGCCCGACCTTCAGCTACGAACTCACCCGCGCGCCGGAGTGATGTCCACCCCTCACCGTGCACGGGATTCAGAATCTTTACTGCTGGCATAGTTCCGCCCTCGTCACCTTTCGTGATTCGCTACGCGCTTGGCTCAGTTCTTAGCGCGCCCTTGGCAGCTTGCCCAGCAGCAAAGCAAATCTGAGCAAGTCAATCCTCATGTAATCTATGTTGGATCTTGTATTTTGCCAAGAATCGTTACGCAGTGTTTCACGAAACTTATTGAAGCAGAGACATTTATGGCCCAATAAAGTCGTTTAAAACGTAACACGCGTAACTTCAAGTAACGCGGTTTTCAGGTAACTCGGGAGATCCATGATTTCACGGCACCTCGATGTTTCGGACTCCTATAGGCTTCAGGCCATTCCAGATCCCGCCAGGAAGCATTCGGCGGTCGAGGTGACTTTCCCAGTTGTCGACAAATTTCCTGTTGGGTGAACTTCGCTTCCCGAAGCCTCTGGATCTCGCGCTTGATCAAGTGGAGGTCCCCCTTCGACTTTTTCCCGGGACGCCGCACCTGAATCGGAGCATGAGAGTTCTCAGTGGGAACAGACTCGCTGGCCTCTGGCTTGCGCATCGCAATTGAAGGGGTTGCCTCTTCCATTAGAACTTTCACCCTGTCGTAATCCATCCCACCGGTAGCTGAAACTAGAAAACCCCGGGTTCGCTCTTCACCTAACTGGTTCTCAAACACAACCGTCATCGTCAGCAATTTACTCGGGAGAGAATTGACAAACTCGGCTATCGATTGTCCGTGGTTCGTAAAAACCCAATCTTCTTCCTCTACTGTTCGGCTGATGTCGACTGCTCTGAAATGTCCGCCCGCAGGAATGGACCTCACGACTTGAGGGCTGAGAATCGGTTCCCATCCACTCTCGGTGGAACAGCGCACCCGAACATTATTGGCCACCTCCGCACCCTTATTCCGGAGCAACAGGGTACCGCCGCCGCCGGCGTATGGGCCCCAACTCACGTCAATGTCTGGACCAGCCCCTAATGCTTCGTCACCAAATTGATTCGTGCCGTTGTGCCTCCGTGCATTGATAGTCGCCTGACGCCATAGCCAGAAAATGGCAGATGCTTCGCAGGCTTGGCGTATTCGCCCGAATCCAAATTCCTCGCCGTGGCTCGCAATAACGAAGCTGCTGCGTTTCCCTAGTAGTTCGTTATACAGGCAATCAAGGAAGTAATTGTCGGGGCTTACACCGGTCGGCGAACCGAGAGCGATTCCCGCTCGCATCGCGACATCGGTGAACTCCGCTAAAAAGAGTTCCGAACGTCGCCCTAAGGGACTCCACTTGCCAATACCGCTCTCGGTGCAGGCTCCCCAGAACTCGAGTCTATGCTCGGCGTCCGGATGATCAGATGTGTCCCTATCGGCAAGGGCCTTAAACTCGGCGACGAAACTAGCTGGATCCAGCAATCGTATAGCCTTCAGCCATCCGCTTTTGCGCAACGGCAGCCGCTGGCAGAAAGGGGTCTCCCTTGGCCTGCCAGCCGGCTAATATCGTAGTCTACCCGCACTGCGGTGTAAAGGAACAGTGGCAGTGCGGAACCATCGTTTCGCCGGACCGACCACTCTGTCCCATGACCCATGCGGATGATCCGGCGTGCAGCATTGGCGCTCCAAACTGGAGCATTTTCCTTCTCTACACCGGAGTTTGTGCGGGTTCCGCACGTCATTTTCTGTAACGCCTATCACCAAATTCCGCCCGACTCGAACGGCCGACCTTCTGGTTCGTAGTTCGACGGATCACTGTCTACGGGGATCGCATGTGTCTATTATCAGCGGTTTAGCGACATGCTCGGACGTAGTAGACGCCCGTAGACGGTCCTAGACAAACGGCGTTGCTACCAGGGTTGCTACCAACGGCCAACGGATTATGAGTGCCTCGGTCCGTCGTCAATTATTTCCACTGGATACTATTGAAAGCGGCTTTCGGGCTCAGGCTGCCTCAAGTTGTCCATAATCTCCGACCGTTTCTACTGCAGTGCTACCCATATTCCCCAGTTTGCTGCGGGCCTGACTCGTCTTTTGGAAGCTGGCCGCGATGTCCTCCTCGTTGAACTGCTCTAGCCCCTGCCAACAAGTATCTTATAGGCACGCCCCATCCGCTGAGAAAGGGATTGACGAGTGGGACGTACCGTTCCTTCGGCTTCCCATGGATTTGCCAAGCCTGCTTCGACATCTTCTTGTGCCGGCCGAGCAAAGTACGCACCCGCCTTAACGCGAAATTTTGCGCGACTATGGTCATCCAGTTCTAGGATCTTCCTTTTCAAGAGCGCGTTATAGTCCGTCCACGCCAAGGCCATCGGCATACCGTAATCAGCCACATATTCTCCAGAGCCGAGTCGCGAATGACTACCAACATAAAAAAGCTGATAGAACGGTCTCTCGCCGCCATATGGATCGATGTTTAATCGGAGTCTCTCAAAAAGCGTAGGGTCTTTTTTTATCTTCTCAGGGACGGGAACGAGCCGACACATCGCAAAGGAGGGGGGAGGAGGATTCTGAGTCCGGTCAACGTCACAGTCTTGACTTAACACCATACAAAAGCTCGGAACCACGCTAATTTGAGCTGTGAGAAACGATGATTTGCCGATGCGCTCCGTGTCCGGTATAAGTTCAACTTGGGGAGAAACTCCAGGCTTAAGCGTGCCCAAGAACTTCAGCGTGGCCTGGATCCTCGAAAGCGGAAAGCACACGTCCTCGATGATGTCCCCTTGGCGCAGTGTGGTCGTATCGTGATGCTGCGCGAACATGCATCAGATCTCGTGCCCTGTCATCGGGGATGGAGGCGACGTTTGATCGCTCATACGTTTAGCAAGATTGGGAGGAAGGACTGTGGGCGTGCCCGTAGCATATTCAACTTCACTGTCCTCGATTTGTGCTCTAACGAGCTCGTTAATAATGGCACGGTACTGGCTCACCTGCTGCTGAAGTTCAGTGATAATATCCTCATAAAACCGAATCACCGTAGGGTTATAACCATACCGGGCTTGAACGAGTGGCGCGATTTGCCTCCAGCTCTCTTCTCTCGATCTTGGCTGCAATTCGACCTGACTCAACGTCGTTTGAGTTTGCTCCGTGATAAAAGCACGCTCATAAAGTTTCTCCATGTCGGCAGAGATGTGTGTAGTCATCGATTCAACTGGCATCACGCCCCCCCGCGCATAATCGATTTGTAGTCTTCTGTTATGTGCTTGAGAAATTCGACTTGGATCTCGTGGTGGAACTCATCAAGTAATTGGGGAAGCGACTCCCGATCTCTCGGGCCAAAGGAGTAGCAGTCTAGATCGAGGATATACAACGCGTAACGCTCAGGTGTCGGAACCGGGATTAAAGCGCCCCGCACCGTTAGCCTGTGAGCGCCGGCCCTCAGTTTGAATTCAATCAGGAACTGCTCAATCGCGCCGACCTCTATCCGGTTGAAATTCACTGGAGCGTTAACGAACTTTAGCAGCATGCGGGCTGGGTCCTCACCTGGCAACTCGATGTGGTTCACGTAGCGCAGTCCTACTCGTTGGAACGTGCCAACGTCAAACTGTCGAGAGAAGTCGGAGATCCTCGTGAGGGCTTCCTCTTTGAAGTCCTCGAAGTTTGTGTAGGAGTTGAAAATTATGACTAAGTTCTCCTGTGACACTTTGATTAGCCGTCTGTTCTGGGGGTCCGCGAAGACATAAGCCTGGACGAGACGATTTGGACCCGAGGGCACCTGTTCGTCACCGACCTGCGGATAAAGTTCCGCTAGCGTATCTTGGATCCTCCACACCTCGGGGATAACTCGCAGGCGGGGCGCGAACCGAACCTCGCAGGCGACCTCGCGGACGGCTGGTTTCTTAAAAACTTCCGAAAGATCGGCCTCTGTGAGCATTGCGATTTATCTTCCACCCTTTCGACTGCGCTTCGCAACGAGTGAGACGCCCTGTCTCTGCAGCCGGTCCTCATTGTCCCAAATCCATTTCCAGAGAATACCAACTGCAACCTCAGCCTTATTTTTGCCGAGTATCCCCGCCGAGGCCAGGTCTTCCAAGACTCGATCCATCGTCGCGTCCAGGGAAAGTGACAGCTTCACAGTACTGACCCGATTGTTCCGCGGCATGGTCTAATAAGAGTCTAATTAGACACTAATTAGATTGCAACAAGATTATGATGATGCCGGCCCAGCCTGCTTTCATTGCAATTGTCATCTCCGGGAACATCCTTTATAAACCGGTATGAATCAATTACTTAAGGGTCGGGTAAAACTTCTTCTGTGATCTCCACCGTTGTTGGGAGGCGACTTTTGACGCCGTCACGGAGGATGAACTTTTCAAAAGCCTGAGACGGCCGCAGTAGGGCGCCTCTCGATGGGATCCAGAAATCGCCGTTCGGTCGCTCCTTTTCGGCGATCCTCGGGCATTCCCAGATCGCCGTAACGATGAATACATACAGTCATGTGATACCGGCAATGCGAGACGAAATCGCTGCCCGAATGGATGAGGTCTTGATGCAGCCCGCAGTGGCTACCTCTATGGCTACCTCGCAGAAAGGGAGAAGGTCAATTGACGCCTAAACCCCCGAAAGAATTGGTGGGCCCTGTTGGATTCGAACCAACGACCAACGGATTATGAGTCTCCGGGAAACTGGTCCACCAGAACTAATTATGCGACATTTCAAGGGGTTCCAGACTGGAGTTCGTCCATCAGGGACACCGGGACAATCACGGATCTTCCTGTTGGCTGTCAGCATGGCTGTCAATATTCCGGCCGCGCCACTGCGCAGCTTTCGCTCGGGGCGCTGCCGCGTCATCGCGACCGATATCGACGCCGCAAAACTCGAGGGATTGTCTGGCGAATCGCAGTCGCTCGATGTCCGCCCCGCAGACACCGTCCGCGCTCTCGCTGCCGCTTCGGACCATTCTTTGTCGCCCGTCGGCTAAGGCGGCTAACCGCAGAATGGCGAAAATGTTTTTATGGGGGCAAGCGAGTCGCCACAGCTATACGGGACGGGGCGGGTTTACGATGGAGCATCGTTTAAAAGACGAACTTGACCGAGCGAGCCCAGCCTCAGTTTTGCCAATCGTCAACCACCATCTTGAAGTAGTCGACAATAAGAAGGAATTGGCCCTGCGCAAGGTCGGCGCGTGGCCAAGATTCGCTTTGCACCTTGGACCTGAGCATATCTAGGATTGGCTTGAGATGCTCGAATCTCTCCCCCAGGAACCTCTCGCGGGCGTCTAGTCGCCATGTTTCTTGTAGGATCTGGATTGATCCAAGGAGTCGGTCGATGAACCACAAACTGAACTCCCTTGCGGCTCCGACGCGGATGTGCGAACGCGGATCCCGGCTATCGACGCTTCCGATCGCACATTCGATGATGTAGTTGAATACCTCAACAGCACTGCATATATCGTCCAAATCGCCTGATGTAATCCTTTGTAATATGACCGCCTAAAGTCCGCGCAGCACGTCCCGCGGATGAAGTTCTTTAAGGGGTACCTGTCGGTCCACAGCCGACAGCGCAGCCCGAAAAATGGGCAGTTCGTCGACGCTGACCATCTCCTCCGGGCGGTCGCAGATGTCTTCTGAAAAACAGTCGGCGTAGTCGTAGCTGTGCGAGAAGAGAGCCAGTTGATTTTCGATGTGGCACCTCAAATCATAACGAGCCCGCTCGAATTCTGTGGGCGTATAGTAGCTGACCGATTCGTCTTCTGATATTCCGGGCAGATTGTGATGGGTGTAAACGAAAAGAAGCTCAGTCGCCACGCTCGAAGTCCCTTCAGCGTTCATTGCCATCGTTTGGATTTCCGAAGAATCGGCCTATCAAGTAAGCGGATTCAGCGATATCGGTCACATCCTTGATCAACCCATGCGTAGCCAGATGACTGATCCGCATCTGGCGTATAGGTGTCATTTTCTTCGTCCGACTCGGGCTCCTCGTCGAGATTCTTGCTATTCCAAAGTGCCGCGTACAACCCCGATGCGCCGCCGAATGCCACCATGAGCGCTGCGACCACCCGAGTGCGCTCATTCTCGACTAGAATCTCAAGTGCCTCATTCTGATCGGATTCCGGTGTCCATTCGGGCACCTGCGCATAAAGCTGACCCACCACGAAGGGATCAAGTTCCAGTGGCGATGCCCAATCCGAGTAGGTTGGCGCCGAGTATTCGCCCCACGCGGCGTCGCAGAAATCTGAATAGATTCCACCCAGGACCAACAATCGGAAAAGGACCTGGTAACGCTCAACTTCGGTCGCGTAAGCGGTCAGTTTGGCGTCCCCCAGGGCCGACCACGTCTTTTCGGCCCACACCAATTCCGGCTGGCCCATCCAAACGGCAAATGCGAGGGTCGCAGCAGGCTTGACCTCTTCCCACGAGACTTCCGCTAAGATTTGTTCTTCCATCGTTCCTCAAGGGCGTAGGCCGGTCGGCGTTCACCGACCATCCGGACTGGCAGCACCTGGTGAACGCTGGGTCCATCGCCAGTCGGAATATATAAAGATCATATACGAATGAGCATCTCCTTATGCTTCTGTGTGAATGGACAAGAGCGGGCCGCGGCTCACGGCGAACAGGAAACAGCAGAAGGTTTTGCTGGCGCTGCTCCGCGAGCTCAGGGTGCAGGCTGACATTCGTCAGGTCGATGTGGCACGCGCTCTCGGCAAGCCGCAAGCATTTGTCAGCTACTACGAATCCGGAGCGCGACGGTTGGACCTGCTTGAACTGCGGCAGGTTTGCAAGATCCTCGGGATCTCCCTCACCGACTTTGTTCGGAAGCTGGAGGAGCGTCTCCAATAGGGCAACCTTCCAGGTGATGCGCCTCTCATTTGTGGCGCGGCATTGGTGACGATACTCGCTGTAAACTGCCATCGTTTGCAAAGGAACAGCACGGAAGATTCTCGGTCGGGAGGGGCGAGAATGTCTGAAGGCCTGCGAGCGAACACGCGGAAGTGAGATCATTTTCAGCAAGCGGCAGCGGCGGATGGTCGGCGCTCGTGAATCCTTCCTTACCGCCCACCGCCGAAAGGAAGTGCAGATACTGTGCGCATGCAATCCGGAAGACCTTCCAAGATCGCGGCCCGAGGGTCGAGGCTATCGTGAAGTTTCGTCGCATCCAGGAACGCCGCCGGAATGACAGGATAGACAGGGAGTAGCTGAGAACCCCGCATGGGTGCGAACCCTTGGAGGACGCGTGAACGTTTTTGACTTGGATCTTTCGATCATCGGCGACTACGAGCGATTTGCCAGATCATTTACGCAAATTCGAGCTGAGGACATTCGATCCCAAGTTGATGCTCTATACGCGACGGGGCGGTTTTGGCCGGAGCCGTTGATTAGCATCAACCCCCACTACGAACGCGACGCCAACATTCAAACCTTGGTTGAAGAGGGCTTCCTGCACCCCGATACGGCGAAGATATTTCGGGTCGGCGGCGGGCCGATCACTTTGTATCGGCATCAAGCGCAGGCAGTTGCCAAAGCTTCCAAAGGCAGCAGTTTCGTCGTCACGACAGGAACAGGCTCGGGGAAGTCACTTTGTTTCTTTATTCCAATCATCGACGCAGCGGTGAGAGCGCGAGCAGCGGGCCAAAGCCGTCGTACCCGCGCCATAATTGTGTATCCAATGAACGCTCTGGCGAACAGCCAGATGCAGGAACTTCAAAAGTTTGTCGAGCAGGCTGAGCTATCAGACGCGCTGCGACCGACATTCGCTCGTTACACGGGGCAAGAGGACAACAACGAGAGAGACCTAATCAAAAATACAAAGCCTGATATCCTCCTCACGAATTTCATGATGCTGGAACTGCTCATGACTCGGCAAAGTGAACGGGACCAAACGGTGATTGGCAACGCCGAAGGGCTGGATTTCCTTGTGCTCGACGAACTCCACACGTATCGCGGTCGGCAAGGGGCGGACGTCGCGATGCTAGTGCGTCGCGTTCGCGACCGCCTTTGCAAACAGAAGGCGCCAATCTGCATTGGCACCTCGGCAACGATGGCAAATGAAGGTGAGGATCACGCAAGGGCGACGGCGGTGGCGAAGGTCGCCACCCGCCTGTTTGGCGTCAAAGTCACCCCGGACGCCATCATCGACGAGAGCCTCGAACGAGCCACTGACGCCGCCGTATCCGTTTCCTCCAAAGAGCTGGCTCGGGCTGTTGACTCGGAGGTACCGGCATCTCTCAGCGACGATTTGCTCCGTAGGCATCCGCTGGCGATATGGATCGAACTGCAAATCGGGCTCCGCGACGGACAGAAACTGACCCGCCGTGAACCCATAACTATCCGCGACGCTGCAGCGAGGCTGGCGAAGGATTCGGGACGAGAAGAGGCGCGTTGTAGCCAGCAAGTACAGGACATGCTCACGTTGATGAGCAGGTCCGCAGCAGATCGAGGTGGGAGCGGAGATCGGGCATTCTTGGCTTTCAAGCTGCATCGGTTCATCTCCGGCGCCGGATTTGTCTACGCGACGCTAAAGGGCGCAGGAGAGCGGCGCGTTACGCTTGAAGGGCAGAGATTTGATCCGGACGATCCCGACTCCCGCCTCTATCCGACATTCTTTTGCCGAACGTGTGGGCAGGAATTTCATCCCGTATTCCTGGTAGACAAGGATGGCACACGCCAAGCGCTTCCCAGGGCGATTGACGAAACGCCGATAGAAGATGAAAACGCGGAGGACGAAGCCGGGTATTTGATGCCGGAACCGGACAATGATCCAGATTACGCTTTCGGCGGCGCAGCGGACGATTTCCCCGAAGAGTGGACGGAGATCGGGCCAGGCGGTGTTAGGAGGTTGCGGGCCGACCGACGACCACTCGCTCCCCAACGCCTAGCGGTGAGCGCCACGGGCACGATTGAAGTTGGTGGCAAGAATTCATTGTTTCTGCCCGGTAAGTTCAGGTTCTGTCCAAACTGCAAAGATCAGCCGCCGGGGCAGGCTCGCGAGATTAACAAGCTCGCCGGTTTATCCGCCGAGGGGCGTAGCTCGGCAACCACCCTCTTGGTATCGAGTGCGCTGCGGTGGATGAATCGACCAACTAGCAAAGTTCTGGCGGATAAGCGCAAATTGCTGGGGTTCACGGACAATCGTCAGGACGCCGCTCTGCAGGCCGGCCACTTTAACGACTTCCTGTTTGTATCGCTTTTTCGAGCCGCAACACTTGCAGCCGTGCGTGCGGCTGGCTCCGACGGCCTTGGGGACGATGAGTTCGGACGGCGGGTCCAATCCGCGCTCCGGTTTACTTCGGTGAACAAGGAGAGACGCCCCGAGTGGTTGTCTCGACCGGAGGTGGTTGGAGTTGGCTTGATTGAAGCTGAGCGGACTCTCGCACGCGTCCTTGCGCACCGTGTTTGGGCGGATCAGCGCCGCGGTTGGCGGTTCACGAATCCTAGCCTCGAAGAACTGGGCTTGATTCGAGCCGCCTATGTGGGACTCGATGAGCTTGTTGGTGATCCGGCGGCATTCGCAGGTGTGCCTCCCGAGCTGCAGCGGATCTCACCTGAGCTGCGTCGGCGGGCGCTTGTCATCCTATTAGATACGCTTCGGCGAGGCTTGGCAGTCACGGCGGACGCATTGGATCCAGCCATGGTCGATATAATCGCAACGGCGGCACGTCAGACTCTTCGCCATCCCTGGTCCATCGGACAGCAGGAGAATCTACGCCTAGCCGCCGCTCTGATGATTGATGCGCCCCGACGAGATGACATCGGTTTACGGGGGGAGCCGCTTATCGTTCGTGGGGGTCCGCGGAGCAGGCTGGCCAAGCAACTGAATCTGAGCGAGATTTGGGGAGGACGACTCTCTGCAAGGGCATACGTGGAAGTCGTACGCTCTCTCCTCGAGGTCGCGGAACGCTATCAACTCGTCCGCCGCGTACCAACAACTTTTGACCTTGATGGGTGGCGGCTCGAAGCCAATGCAATTCGGCTCGTTGAAGGCGACGGACGAGATGTCGCCAAACCCGTCAATACCTACTTCGTCAGCCTCTACGAAACCCTAGCGAAGGCGTTGTCGCAGGGTGGCGAGGGACTGTTTGGCTTAGAAAGCCGCGAACATACGGCGCAAGTCGAGCAGGACCGCCGCCAGTGGCGCGAATGGCGATTCCGCTGGGGTGCCGAAGATCGAGACAAGTTGGAACGCGATAAGGAGAAACTGCGGGAGGAAGGCGAGCCGAATGTGTTCCTTCCAGCGTTATTCTGTTCGCCAACCATGGAACTGGGTGTCGACATCTCGGCCCTCAATGCCGTCTATCTTCGCAATGTTCCGCCGACACCCGCGAACTATGCCCAGCGCTCGGGTCGCGCCGGACGCTCGGGCCAAGCGGCGCTGGTCGTAACCTACTGCGCCGCCCAAAGCCCCCATGACCAACACTATTTCACCAAGCCTCAGGAGATGGTAAGCGGCGTCGTGCGTCCGCCAGCTCTGGAATTGGCGAACCGGGATCTGATTGAATCTCATCTTCACGCGGTATGGCTTGCAGAGTCAGGTCAGAATCTCCAGGATGACATTCCCCATGTTCTCGATCTCAGCATCAGCCATTTGCCCATTAAAAAAGACATCGAGACGAACGTCTCCACTCCCGATCTTGCCAAGCGTGCAAGCGTGGCAATGCACCGGATCTTGGACAGTGTAAGTTCGGAACTCAATGCGTCGAACGCTCCGTGGGCCGCCGACCGCGATGTTTTTGTCAACACAATATCCGCTGCCGCGCCTGGCCGGTTCTCGTCTGCCTTCGACCGTTGGCGCCAACTCTATTTGAGTGCTCACTCGCAGTTGCTGGATGCCAATCGCAAGTCCGAAATGCACGGGCTCAGTAGCAGCGAACGGCGCGATGCTAAGCTCGCCCAGGCTCAAGCCAACGAACAACTCGCGTTACTCGAAAAAGGTCGGTCAACCGGCGGCTCGGATTTCTACACCTACCGATACCTTGCGACGGAAGGATTCTTGCCCGGCTACAACTTCCCGCGTCTCCCCATCTATGCGTATGTCCCAGCTCTCGGCGCCGGAGGGCCCAAGGCCGCCTATCTTCAGCGAGCACGTTTCCTCGCCATTGCGGAGTTCGGACCGCGTAGTCTGATCTACCACGAGGGGCGAGCGTTCCGCGTTTACAAAGCCAAGCTCTCGCCCGAACTGAGAGCGGCGGAAGGCGGGCGTTTGTCGACGAAGACCCTATTCGTCTGCGAGCAATGTGGGGCCGCACATGAGGCCGAGCCCGAACGCTGCCACGTCTGTAGCGCGAATATGGGTGGCATTAATCCCATCCGAAACATCGTGAGGATCGACAATGTCGAAACCAAACCGGCGGAGCGAATCACTGCCAACGATGAAGACAGACAGCGCCAGGGCTTCGAGATCCAAACTGTCTTTTCTTGGCCGCGCCGTGAAGGGCGCCTGGACGTAGCAACCGCGATTGCACAAGACGAACACGGGCCTATCCTTCGAATCGACTACGCGCCTGGGGCAACAATCAGCAGAGTGAACAAGGGACTCCGGCGGCGCAGGGAGCAGAGTCTTCTGGGCTTTGGAATCGATCCTGCCTCTGGCCGTTGGGTTGGCGGGCCAGCCGAAGGAGAAGAAGACGAAGCACCCCCTGACAGCGCAATCGTTCAGCGAATTGTGCCCATCGTCGAGGACAACAAGAACGCTGCACTTCTAAGGTTGGCCGCGGAACCCCAGTCCGCGGTGACAACGACTACCCTTCAACATGCGTTCACCCGAGGCCTCGAGACCGTGTTTCAGTTGGAGGGAGGCGAGACGCTTACGGAACCCGTGCCGAGCCGAGATAACCGGAAGGCCGTCCTTGCCTTTGAAGCAACGGAGGGCGGCGCCGGAGTTTTAACGCGTCTGGTCTTGGAGCCAAAGCGCTTAGCCGAAGTTGCGAAGTCGGCGCTTGGACTGATGCATTTCCAGAATCTCGATCTCGCTATCACCACCGGCGATCCTTCGAAGCTCACAGAAGATCCGTCAGCCCAGTGTGTCAAGGGCTGCTATCGCTGCCTTCTATCCTACTACAACCAACCGGATCACGAATTAATTGATCGCGCTGATCCGGAACTCCTGGAGATTCTACTTCGGCTCGCTCGCGCCGAGGTCGTTCCCGTCGCGCCGAGACAAGCGGACGCCCCGGAGGACCTGATGACTAAAATCAAAGGTTGGGGGTTGCCCGTTCCAGACGCGAACCCACTGGTAGTTGGCGACGCCGCGTTCCCTTTGGTCTGGCGTGCTCATCTTGTTGTGGCGTCAGAATCCATGCTCACGCCTGAGCAACGACTGGCTGCAGAGACCCTCGGACTCTCGGTCGTGCACCTCGACGATTTGAGCGAGCCGCCAACCGAGCTCCGACGTTTGTTGGGAGTGCAGCGATGAATGCTCACTTTGCGCCGGGGGATCTCGTCTTTGCTCGGGGACGGGAATGGGTTGCCATGCCTTCCCCCGAAGTTGAATGGCTTTGCCTCCGGCCTCTATCCGGTGCGGAGGCTGACATTCAATATCTCCGCCCCGAACTGGAACGCGACCCGGTGCGACCGGCGAGGTTCGGATTGCCCGATACAAAGGTGCTCGCAACGCAAGACGCCGCGCGAATCCTAGCGGACGCACTTCGTCTATCGCTGCGAAGAGGTGCTGGCCCGTTTCGCTCCGCGGCGAGGCTTGGGTTTGAGCCACGCGCCTACCAACTGGTTCCGCTGTTGATGGCGCTTCGCCTTCCCACAATCCGACTCATGATCGCCGACGACGTTGGTATCGGTAAAACTATCGAGGCCGGCTTGATTCTTCGAGAACTGATAGATCGTGGCGAAATTGACCGTCTCGCGGTGCTCTGCCCTCCACACCTGGTTGAACAATGGACCACCGAACTCAAGACGAAGTTCGATCTTGACGCCGTGGCGGTGACCGCGGCGACGGCGGCTCGGCTCGAACGTGGGCTGCCAGCATCACAAACGCTATTCGACGCTCATCCGTTCACCGTCGTTAGTCTGGACTATATAAAGGCCGACAAGCGCCGCGACAGCTTCGCGCGTTCTTGCCCCAAGACGATCGTTGTCGATGAGGCTCACGCATGCGTAGGCGCGCATCAAGGAAGGCAACAAAGGTTTGAACTTCTTCGCCGTCTGTCCGAGGATCAAGAGCGGCACCTGATTCTCCTGACAGCTACTCCGCACAGTGGGGATGAAGCCGCCTTTGACCGCCTGCTGGGCCTTCTCGATCCCAGCTTTTCGGTGGGCGCCTTGGACGATGAGGAATTACGTGTCCGCTTGGCGCGACACCTCGTTCAGCGACAGAGGATCGACATTACCGGCCGGGAATGGGGCGAAGGCCGATCCTTCCCGCGTCATGAAACAACCGAGAAGGCCTATGATTTGGATGCTGCTCACAAATCCTTCCACGAAGCGGTTCTCGACTACTGCCTCGAAATAGTCTCAACCTCTGGAGAGGATCAGAATCGGCGACGACTTGCCCTTTGGGGCACGCTGGCTTTGATGCGCTGTGTCGGTTCGTCTCCCGCATCGGCGGCGAGCGCGCTCCGCAATCGCCTTTCAGGCGACTTGGAGAAGCTTGGCGAGCAAGTCTTCGATGACGACGAAGCAGAGTCAATCGATGTGGAACCAGCCTCTGGCCTGGAACAGCAGAGTTCTCTCGAGAAGCTAATCGAGCAGGCGGACCAGTTGGCCAAGAGCCGAGATCCGAAGTTAACCGCTGTAATTGATCTTCTGAAGCCACTCGTGGCCGACGGAGCAAATCCAGTCGTTTTCTGCCGCTTCATCGCTACCGCCGAACACGTCGCTGACCGACTTCGCAAAGCATTTCCCGAACTCCGCGTGGAGGCCGTCACCGGAGTGTTGCCGGCCGACGAACGCCGGGCGCGCGTGGAAGATATGGGCTCGGCTCCCCAGCGCATCCTGGTAGCCACGGACTGCCTTTCGGAGGGCATCAATCTTCAAACCCTCTTCGATTCAGTCATTCATTACGATCTGTCGTGGAATCCGACCCGCCACCAACAGCGTGAAGGTCGCGTTGATCGCTTCGGACAGTCTGCAACCATCGTGCGTTCCGTTCTCCTGTATTCACCGGACAGCGCGATCGATGGGGCGGTGCTGGATGTCATCTTGCGTAAAGCCGCCGCGATTCGAAAAGCAACCGGCGTCACCGTCCCGCTCCCAGACGAGCGTGGAGCCGTCACCGGCGCCATCATGAACGCAATGCTACTCCGGAAGGGGAAATCCCCGCAATTGAGCCTGGACTTCGGATTCGCCGAGGATTTTCGATCCATGGAAATCCGCTGGCGCGATGCCCAAGAAGGGGAACGTCGCTCCCGCGCCCGGTTCGCGCAGAACGCAATCAAGCCCGAGGAAGTTGCTCCGGAATGGCGTCGTTGGCGAGAGTTGCTCGGTGGGCCGACGGAGGTTCGCCGTTTCGTGGAAAGGGCGCTTAGCAGACTGGATGTTCCGCTGGACTTGAGCGGAAGCGCCCCACTGGCGCACTTGAACGCTCTGCCTTCGGCGCTGAAGGAACGGTTGGCGGCTCGCGGCATGGAAGGCTCCATCCGTCTTGCGTTCGAAGAACCAGCCCCTGCCAGCACTGAAGTCGTTGTCCGAAGCCATCCGCTTCCTGCGACACTTGCCGAGGCGCTCCTCGAGGCAGCCTTGGATCCCAGTTCCGGCCCCGTACCTCCGATCGGCCGAGCCGGCGCCTGGCTCACACCGGCAGTGACAGTCATCACAACGCTCGCACTCCTTCGCCTCCGCTTCAAACTAGTGATTCGCGGGCGAAAGGAGAGGTTGTTGCTCGTGGAGGAATCAGCAGCAATAGCGTTCGAAGGAACCTCGGATCTCCCGTCCGCCACCGGAGCGGCCGCGTGGAGCCTGCTCGAAACCAACGCCAGTGGCAATCTCGCCGACGTGGCCCGTGACCGGATGGTCGAGCAGGCCCGCAGCCGAGTCACCGCATTGCTCGATGGCTCCATCGCGGATTATGCTCGCGAGCGGTCGGCATCCTTGGCCGACGATCATGGCCGAGTCCGAGCGGCAGGGGTCAATGTCCCTCGTGTCACCGTAGAAGCAGTGTTGCCCGCCGACGTCATGGGCGTCTTTGCATTGATTCCCGGGGGCGTCTAATCGTGGCGAAGACCAGTTCGAAGGCCATCAAAGCTCCCACCAAACACAAGAGCTCCCACTCCAAGTCCAAGCGATCGAGGTCGATCATATTCGACGCCATCACGCTCGAAGGCGGTCTGGTTTCGTCCGTTATGCTTGCCCGCGTTGCCGCGCGCGAAGCTCCCGCCCAGTCTGATGCCGACTACGGCGTTCCCAAGGGCCTCACCCTCCGGGACGAGATCGCCCGTTACTTCCGAATCGGCGCAGCTCTGTTCAAGGATTTCGCCGCAAGCCCAACGCCCTCTACGGCGGCTGCAATCTCGTTCATGGAAGGGTTGCTCGGGCAAGTCCTCGGTTTCACTGACGTGGAACTACGGAAAGACAATCTATCTGGCGTTTCGCTCGAAGCAAAGAAGGGACGCGTGCCTGTGATCGTTGTCCCGCCGTTCGACGATCTGGACCGCGCCAGCACCCACCTAACAGGCGAAGGACGCAGGCGCTCCGCAGCTTCTGCATTGCAGGATTGGCTCAACCACACCGATCACGCCCTTTGGGGTTTTTGTACTAACGGTGATCGCCTCCGCCTCATGCGTGACAACGCCAGCCTCACCCGGCCGGCCTTTGTCGAGGTCAACCTGCGTGAGATCTTCGAAAGCGAGAACTTCGCCGACTTCGCCGCTGTTTGGCAACTCTTCCACGCCACACGATTCGGCGCGGCCGGAACCCCTCGGACCGACAGCACCCTTGAACGTTGGCGCGAAGCCGGCGCAAGCGAGGGCTTGGTCGCGCGGGAGCGCCTTCGCGACGGGGTCGAAACAGCCCTCCTGGCGCTGGGTAATGGATTCCTCGGCCATCCGGAAAACAGCAGACTCCGCACCCGCGTGACCAGCGGCGAATTGCTCTTGCCGGAATTCTTCGGTCAACTGCTTCGCCTCGTGTATCGGCTCATCTTCCTGCTGGTGGCAGAAGACCGTGGCCTACTCCATCCGCCGGACTCCGCGACGAGCGCCAGCAAGCTCTACGACGAAGGCTATTCGCTCAGCGCCCTCCGCGACCGCGCCATTCGCCGCACCGCCTGGGACCAGCACTTCGACCGTTGGGAAGGTTTGCTCATCGCCTTTGCCGGGCTGGCCCAGGGCCAAGTGAAACTTGCGCTGCCCGCGCTCGGCGGGCTGTTTGAGGATGTCATCCCCGATCTCGAACGCGCCCGCCTTTCCAATCGCGCGTTGATGGAAGCCGTATACCGTTTGGCATGGCTCAAAGAAGACGCCAGCCTGGTTCCCGTGAACTGGCGAGACATGGAAACCGAAGAACTCGGTTCCGTATACGAAAGCCTCCTCGAACTGACACCTGTCCTCGTGGATCACGGCCGCGGCTTCACATTCGCCGAGGGTGACGAGACCAAGGGTAATCAACGGAAGACGAGTGGCAGCTATTACACGCCCGACAGCTTGGTTCAAACCCTTCTCGATAGTGCCCTGGACCCGATCCTCGATCGAGTCGAATCCGAGTCTAACGATAAGGTCCAAGGCCTCCTTGGCGTGACCCTTATCGACCCCGCCTGCGGTTCCGGCCACTTCCTGTTGGCCGCCGCACGCAGAATTGCCGCCCGGGTCGCACGCGCCCGGACCGGCGGCGTCGCTTCTGCCGACGACTATCGCCACGCACTCCGCGATGTGGTCCGGTCTTGCATTCATGGGGTGGACCGGAATCCCTTGGCTGTCGAACTCACCAAGGTGGCGCTCTGGATTGAGACCGTCGAACCCGGAAAGCCGCTTGGATTCCTCGACGCCAGCATCCTGTGCGGCGACGCACTCCTCGGAGTTTTCGACCTCGAGGTTCTGCGCCAAGGCATACCGGACGCCGCCTACAAACCCCTATCGGGCGACGACAAGGACGCAGCCAAATACTTCGATCGGCGCAACAAGTTGGAGCGCGACGCCGGACAGGGCACGTTCGATTTCGCTGGCGGCAAAAACTCACTACCCGCCGCCCCTCCGCTGGCCGCATCGCTCCGCGCAGTTCGAGCTTTACCTGAAGACAGCACCAGCGAGATCGCCGAGAAAAAACGCCGCCTCGCCGCCGCCAGGTCCGAGAGGCAGCTATGGAACTGGCGCATTGCGGCGGACCTGTACATCGCGGCCTTCCTGCTGCCGAAGAAGGATGTGCCTAGCGAGCCCGGAGCCGCGCTGGTGCCGACCACCGACCATGTTTGGCGAACGATTTCGGGCGGGCAGGTTTATGGGCCCCTGGTTGGTGCGGCCCGTGAGGTCGCGGACAAAGCGCGGGTATTCCATTGGCCGCTCGAATTTCCGGACATAATGGCTCAGAGTGGATTTTCTTTGGCACTGGGAAATCCACCCTGGGAACGAATCAAGCTGCAGGAGCGGGAGTTCTTCGCGGCGCGAGAACCAGATATTGCTCAAGCCTCCACGGGCGACGCTCGCGGGAAGCTTATTTCGAAACTTGAAAGTGCAGCAGTTGGGTCAAGAGAGCATGGACTCTACCAGGAGTTTATCGCTGCCCGGCGTCTCTCGGAGTCGTCATCGATCTTCGCGAGAGGCGGAGAACGTTTTCCGTTGTCAGCAAGAGGTGATGTCAATACTTATGCTCTGTTCGTGGAACTTGTGGCAACGGTTATCAAGACAGGCGGCCGAGCAGGGATCATCGTTCCAACCGGCCTGGCGACCGAAGGCACAACAGCACCCCTCTTCGCCCATCTTGTCACCTCGAACAGGCTTCTTAAGCTACTGGATTTTGAAAACAAAGAAGCGATCTTCCAGACTGTGCACCGGAGCTTTCGATTCAGTCTGCTCACCATAGGACACAATTCCGGTGACGCCGAATTCGCATTTTTTCTTACTCGCTCAACCCAAGCGAATGATGAAGATCGCCGATTCGCACTATCGCCGTCTGCTATTGCCGACATCAATCCGAACACACTCACCGCACCGGTCTTTCGCTCGAAAGCCGATGCAGCTCTCACGCGGAGGATCTACGCGAAGACCCCAGTGCTCATGCTCGACTCAAACGCCGCAACGGGCAATCCGTGGTCGTTCGATTACATGACCAAGATGTTCGATATGACGGACAACAGCTTTGAGTTCAAAGAGGCAGCCCAGTTGTCCAATGCCGGTCTCGTGTTTATTGGCAACGAGTGGAGGGCGGAAACTCGTCAGCGATTCGTGCCTGTGTATGAGGCGAAGGCAATTCACCTTTACGATCATCGCTGGGCAACCTTTGACGGCGAAGATGCGAGGGATTCTGGTTTTACGGAGAAGATGGATCCGAATTTCGAATCGCGCCCGCGGTATTGGCTCCCAACACAAAGGGTCGCCGAGCGCCTTGCCACTAAGAGTTGGACTCAGAAGTGGCTGATGGGATGGCGCGACATCACGAACGCCACCAACGAGCGCACGATTATTGCGGCAGTGTACCCTGCTGTGGCTGTCGGGAACACGATTCACAACATGTTCGTCGGCGAGCCCCCAATCCGGGCGGCAGCGTTTATCGCATGTCTTTCTGCTCTTGTGGTTGATTATGTTGCGCGACAGAAACTGGGGGGAACGCATTTGACGCTAGAAATTCTGAAGCAGCTTCCGATTCTTCCGCCGTCATATTACGGGAACGCCGACCTTGCCCTTATTTCCAAGCGTGTTCTTGAACTTTGCTATACGAGCTACTCTATAGCATCTTTTGCCGAGGATCTAGGCTACAGCGGCCCGCCCTTCCCTTGGAATGAAGACCGGCGTGCCATACTTCGAGCCGAACTCGATGCCTGGTACGCCCACGCCTACGGCCTCACGCGAGCAGAACTGCGCTACATACTCGACCCTGCCGACGTGATGGGCGAGGACTACCCGTCGGAAACCTTCCGGGTACTGAAGAACAACGAGATGAAGAGGTTCGGCGAATACCGCACCCGCCGCTTGGTGTTGGAAGCCTGGGACCGGATGGAAGCCGGCGACCTGAAATGATCGAGAATCCGCCATCCTTCGTCGTCCGCACCGAACTCCACAAGGCCGCCTTCGACAACGGCTTTCGAATCGACTTGGGGTTGGAATCCGGTTGGCTTCACTTCCGCTCCACCACAGCGCAGGGCGATATCTGGCTGGCCGCTGGCTCGAATGCCGGCCCATGGCTGTTGACGGTCGGCCTCGCGGCCGTCGCCACCGAACTCGGGATTCCGCCAGCAGCGCGCTCCGTTCCAAGCGCGAACGAACCAGCCGGAACAGTGTATTCGTTCAACGCGCTGGACGCACTCCATGACGCCCTCGCTCGTACATACCGCCTCGGCGTCAGCCTTCCGGACGCCCCGTTGAAGGAGTTCATTGCGAAGACCAAGAGTATCCCGCGCACGACGGAAGCCGAGCGGCTAGTGGTCCAGCGCATCGGCCAGGACGTTTTCCGACAGGCCCTATTGAAATATTGGAACGGTTGCTGTCCGCTTACAGGAATCACCGACCCAGCCCTGCTCCGCGCCTCCCACATCGTCCCGTGGGCTGAATGCGAAACCGACTCCCACCGCCTCGACGTCCACAACGGCCTGTTACTCTCCGCTCTTTGGGACGCCGCCTTCGACGCAGGGCTGGTCAGCTTCGACGACACCGGCAAAGTACTGCTGTCCGCAAAACTCACTCCAACCGCCGCCGGGCAGCTGAACGTGGAATCCGTCCGGCAATTGAAGCTCACCGCCGCCCATTGGGGAAACCTCGTCCGCCACCGCGCGAAACACGGTTTTGATGTTCATCATGCGGATGGCTGATTTGTGATCACCGCCATGGTTAAGGAGGCACAATACTGATGCTTAAGCCCACTACGCTCGGTGTGAGCCATAGTGGCATGAATCGGCGATTGCCGGCGACACCATGAAAGGGCGATCATTTGTTTTGAGCAAGCTCGGTTGGTCCCGCGGCTTGGCGGAAAAGGTCGACAAACTCCGCGCGGGACCCGTCGAGAGCGTTGGACGGTTCAAGGACGTGTATGTTCAACTGGGTGTCCCGGCCGAAGCGATCGAACCTCCCCACGATTCGCTGCAACGCAGCCGGGCTGCCAGGAATGTCATACAGGACAAGATCCGTGACTTCGGCCAGTGCGACACCCTGAGACATGGCCGCTCTGGTCGCGGCCAAAATTCCTCCTTCGTTTTTGAACCCATCCAAAGCGCGCTGGCGCTCTTCGGCGATCTCGTCTCCATGGAAAATATGGCAAGTTTTGCCGTGACTCTCGATTTCCGCAGCGAGATAGAAAAGCGTGGCCAAGTACTCGGTGAGAACACAGATCCGCGCAGCCGAGCTCTTCACTGCGTCGATGTGGCCCACGAGAGCGACAAGCCCTGCCAGTTTCGAATCGCTACCCGCAGTTTCTAGGGCGTCGAGCGCACGCGATGCTATCTCCTTCGCCTTCTCTACTTGGCTGAAATCCACAGAGCTGTCGGCTCGATCCGCCAGTTCTTCCTCCTCCGGGGATTCGAGCCAAGGCATGCCGTGTGCGACCCGATTTCTGGTTTCCTTGATCCGGGTCAATGCGTTTTCGAGCGCCGCCGGACTTGAATGAAGGCTTCGCAGCAAAGACTTAGCGATCAGATGCTGCTGCGTCGCGCCCGTTTGAAATAGATTGCACAACTCACCAACGGCATCTGCGAGACCCAACTCGCTGGTAGACAGAGCGAAGGGAACGATAAGCACGGCTGGCCGTGGTATCGAGTCAAGACGCTCACCGTTAAAATCGATAACCTGGTCGCGCCGCCACTGGACGACGGTAACGTCGTCATTGGCAAAACTACGGGGTAAACCCGAGCTCAGAACAGCTGATGTTACTAGGACGACTCGATCAGACGCGTCAGCAACATGGCGCAGCGCGCGATCAGTGACAGCCCCCCGGAATTGATGCGCCTCGTCGACAATCAAGAGGTCCCAGCGGGTCGCCCCCAACGCCTGCCCGATGTCTTCCTGCCTCGCGAACTCCCGGCTCATTACCGAGACCGCCCCGGCAGGCCATAGTTCTGGTGCCGACGCAGATTCGATCATCTCCCGGAATTGATAACGATCCACTGACAGGGCTGGAACACTTGCGCTGCGTAGACGTTCCACGAACTGCACTCGCAGGGCTCCAGGGGCGAGGAGAAGAACCTTGGCAGACGGATGGTGCCGCAGCAGTCGGGTCACCAGAGCGACCAAAGCCGTGCTCTTCCCAAGCCCGACGTCTGCACGCAACAGAACGACGCGCTTGCTCGCGGGATCAAAGAACGCCTCCAGGAAGGCTGCTTGATGAGGAAGTAATTGGATGGCGGATTTGCTGGGTTCGCTGGTAATCGGATTCACGGCTGCACCTCCATCTTCCGGTGAGCTTCCGCCTGTTTGATTTTGCTCAGAAGCCAATTTCTATGGAGCGCAAGTGTTTCGTGGTCCTGCATTGTGATCTCGCGCTTGAAGTGAAAGAGATCGTTTCGAATCGCGCCAACCTCTTTGAGCTTCGCGCTCGTTCGCGGCCGCGTGCCACCAAAGACCGGTTCGAATAATGGCCAAGAGTCGCCATGGGCAACGAGGACTTGATAATTGTCGAATGTCATCTCTTCCAGCGAAGTAGGCACTTTTGGCCTCGCTACCGTAAGCCGCCGAAAGGCAGCGCTTTGAAGTCTCAGCGATCTGTTCCGCCGTCAAGGCATTCCTCATCAGCTCTCGAACTGCTAATTCGATTTCTGCCACCAACACGAAAGGGCCTGCAACATGATGCAGGTAGCGTAGAAAGTCCATCGGTGTGAGGACACCAATTAGGCGCTCAGGTGTTCCGACCAGGACGCCATTGTCCCTGTCCATCGCATCGAACACACGACTCATCTCCTCCGTCACCCGCGCAAATTCAAACTGCTCCAGAAACTCATCGACCTGCAAATCGCCTGGGGCGCATTTCTGCTTCGTCCACCCCTCTAAGGTTGCGTTTGCCGCCCCTTGGGCGAAGGAACGGTATGAGAAGACGCCGAGGACCTCGCTGCCTTCGACTACCGGCACCTGTGAGTATTTGTGTTTGCGCATCAATTCAACTGCATCGCGAACCCGGCAGCTTGGCGGGACGTGAAGAATCTCTTGGTCTTCGGGGATGATCCGGTTGATGCGATGGAAAAGCTCGGACGCAAGGTCCAAGTTCCTGACCGCGGGAGAGCGGTCCAGCAAGCGAAGATTCGTAATGGACGTTGCCATCGAACTATGTCTCCCTGCGCTACAGCGTAGAGTCCATCATCCCATCAACCCGACTTCAACAGTTCGTGATCTCTATGCCAGGCGAGATTCTGAAGGATGAGTGAGCCACAATCGGCGACATCTCGACGCTGCGGAAGAAAACCTGCACTCCATTTCCAATCCATTTAAGGGGCAATTTGATGGAAAAATCCGAAGTTGCTGATTTTCGTTATACCTGAGTTGATCGCGTGAAGGTTTGGTTCTTTATCGTCAATCGAAACGGAGATTCCCAAGCTGGACGTCGCCGGTTCGAGTTCTGTCGGCGGGACCGTATCTAATATTCTCGGCGAACTCAGCCGGCAGCCCGCATCGCCCGATGTGCCGTCGCGTGGCTGATGCCAAGTTCCGCAGCAATCTTGCGGACCGACATTCCCGCGGCGACGAGATTTCTGACCCTGGCCCGATCCACAACGAGCCGTGGCCGGCCGAGGTGCTCTGTCGTTCCCTGGCGCCGGAGCTTGGTGATCGCCGCTTGGGCGCGTTCTGATCTCCGGACCCGCTCCTGCTTGGCGATCGTGGCGAGGATCGACAGGACAGCGTCGCGAAATAAGCCGCAGGAATCGAGGTATCCTTCGGTAAAGCTCCGCCAGTTCACGCCGTAGGCGGTCAGCCGTTCAAGGTGATTCAGGGTCGCGGACACTCCCTCCCGGCTGAAGCGATCAAGCGACCAGAACAGGACCAAGTCAAACTGGCGTTGGTGAGCCTCGACGAACATCCGCTGGAAGTGAGTCCGCTTCGAAGTGCCGCCGGACTCGTGATCCACGTATTCGCCAGCGATGGCCCATCCTTGCTTCCGGCAGTACTCGCGGAGTTGTATCAATTGATTCTCCGTGTCCTGGCGACCGTCCTTCGTGGACACCCGGGCGTAAAGAGCAACTTTCTGGATCGCAACCGTGGCGTGTTTCATGGCGATGCCAGTGTATCATAAAGACCACTATTAGAGACATGTTATTTGACCAAAAAACGGTAGTCTTTACAACATCGCCGACTCGATTTCGGATCGTGCTTTTTGAGACACCCACTGGACGTAAAGACGGAGCGGCAGGTCGGTTCGAACCGGCGACGTCCAGCCTGGACCCACAACGGCACGAGGCGGGGGATCGGTGTCTGGGGCATCCTCCATGCGCTAGGATAGCGCGTTAGGATTGAAAGCCATCGACTCCGAGGTGCACTGGTGGTCGGCGAGAACGTTTAGAAGCTTGGGTGTGCGTTATTCTGAGCATCATGCTCGAAAGATTCAGCCAATTCGCATCTACCTCCGTCGGGGGTTTCTTGGTTCTGGCTCTGGCCGCTTATCTAGAGGCGCAGGGAGATGCTTGTTTTCAATCTGGGCTCTACAAATCATCGGCATTAAACCGGGTCGGTTTTTTCGCGGCGGGAACGGTGGTGCTAGTTTTCTATAGCCTGTTCCTGAATTCGGCAAAGATCGATTTCGGCAAACTGCTCGGGATTTACGTCGTGTTCTTTTTCTGGGTCGCCCAGTTGCTGGCGAAGGTGCAGTTTGATCAAGCGCTGACCAAGCCTGTCTGTGTCGGTGGGATTTTTATAACCGTTGGTGGCCTTATTATGACGCTTTGGAGGGGCTAGAGAACGTCTTCGAGCTTGAACTTTTCTGTCAGAAATTTACGGAGCTCTTCGTTCGCAGCGTCGATCTGATCGAGGATCTGATGAGCCTGAACGTAATCGAGGTCGGTGGCTACCACAGAGAGTCGGTAATCCTTCAAAAGTTCAACCACTTCAGTCCGCGGAAGTTTCTGGAGTTTTTGCCAGCCTGGAGCATAAATCTTCAAGGCGTAGGGCCATGGAGGACTGTCTTTGTAAACGTGACCGTCGCCCTCTGGCAATTCACGCATCCCCATTTGGTCTTCCATTTCCTGTATCCATTCGGCGTCGGAAAGCTCCTTGCTGCCAGAGACGATCTGGTTGAGGCGAATCCAGACTCGGGCGTACTTCCAATCGAGCAGACCACCCATGTTCTTTGTTACGTCAGGAAGATGAAGGTCGAGAACGGACCCAACTGTACCCGTAGTCAAGTCTTCTTTTACTCGCTGCAAGGCTCCGAGCTGTTCGGAAAGAAGCGTGATGGATTCTGGATTGTTGACGTTGCTGTCGTCTGCCGCAAGTTCTAAAATTCGGCGTCCCCTCGTGACAACGCCGTTCACCTCTTGGTGAATCGCCAAGACCTCTTTCGCCAGAACCTCGCGCCTGTGATCGGCAGTTCCGCGGCCTTTGAGAACGGCGATCAACATCTCCAAGCCCTTCAGGACTTCCATCAGCATGGAGGCATTGTAGCAGCGGTCAGGCTGGAACGCGCGTACTCCACGACGCCACTGCCTCAGCCCCCATCTCGAAAACATTGGTCGCCACGGCGTGGCATAGTGTGCAGAAAACTTGGAAGCCCGGCGAGCCGCCGGACGGCTGATCGATCTTGGCTTTGGACGAGCAAAAAGGGCATCGGAGCAATTCCGGCATGGGACGATTATGAGCCAAATCTGCCGGAACAGCGCCAGTTTTCTGCTATAAAAGTCACCATGACGCCCGGACCCGAACCCCACGAACAGCGCTTCTATGAACTGATCGGTAAAGACGAGCCGTTTACGGATGATGATCTGAAGGCGATGCGCCAATGCCTCCACCACACCAACTTCAACATGCTTCGCAATCACGTTGTAGGCAAAGCTGAGTTGCGTGTGAATGTCGAGCTGATCGAGGCGATCCGGCAATTTGATAGAGCGACTGGCAAAACGGCAGCGGCCACCAATGATCTTGCGGAGAAGACCAGGCTCCTGACGGTAAGGATTTACTGGCTGACCTGGCTTCTGGTGCCCATAGGCCTGCTGAACGCACTGGCGAGCGGATGGTATCCGTTAGTGGCGTGGCTGAAGCATGTTTCAGGAAGGTGATTTCCCGGCGTTGCACCATTCCGTTAGGGCTTCTTCAAATCGTGTAGCTCGCAGGGCATGAAATGTGCTTTCTTCTTGCTGGTGTTTTTCGTGCCCTGCGCTTGAATATGCCATAAGAAGTTCTTCGTTCTTAGCAATTTCAAGGAACAGTCACCATCTTCTCAGCCGCTAGGAGACGGGCGCGGATTCAGGGTCATAATACATGACCAAGACGCGCGGGTAAACGTTTTCAGGCACCCGATCAGTATAGTGTTAATCCCGGCCTGGATCGGACGATACGTAGTGCCTGCCCGACTCCAGTCCATACACCTCGATACGAGTGGGAAGTTATCTTGACATTGCACTTATTTGCGGCGACAACCTGGAGGAGTTGATTGAAGCCGTGCGCAAGTTACTTGCTGGCCGCCGGTATATCAGCGCCTCGCTGGCGGAGCGATTCGCGGAGGATTTGCATGAAGGCGCAGATCGACCCGCCCACGATGCGTTATCGGCGCGGGAATTTGAGATTCTGGTGATGATCGGCTCGCGGAAGACGGTGACTCAGATTGCCGAGGAACTCCATTTGAGCGCAGCAACAGTCAGCACATATCGTACGCGCGTCCTGGAAAAAATGAACATGGCGACCACGGCAGAACTGATGCGCTATGCGTTTCGCAATCATCTTGTGGATTGAAGAACGTCAATATGTCCGAATTCTCTAGGCGGCCCTTTCAATGCTTCGTCAGCAGCGGGAAGTTGAGCACCGAAGACGCTTCCGCGAGCGTGCCGTTGGTCATCGTATTTCCGCTGACGGTGGCCGAAACAACGCCGCTATACGTTGAGGTCAAACTGAGCGTACCTCCGGTGAGCGAGCCGTTCACCGTTTCCGTATCGTCAAGGGTCGACCCGCAGACGGCGACAATCTGGGAACTGGTGGATTGAAGAGTTCCGGTGGCTGTGAGTGTGCCGGTTACGGCCGAGCCGGTTTGGGTCAGGGTAAGGGTCAGAGTCCCGGCAAATGGACAACCTGGAAATTCAGTAAAACTTCCGCTCCAGGTTCCCGTCAGACCTGGATTAACGGTCAGGGATACTGGTTGGCAGACGGAGGTCCCGCTAAGATCAACCGCGCAGACCCGGAAATTGCTCGTCCCTGCGACCGTCGGAGTACCTGTCAGCAAGCCATTGAGATTTAAGAACATTCCAAGCGGGGGGAAACCGCCTAGAGTGTCGAGCTGGAAGTGATACGGCGGCTGACCGCCGCTTGGGTTTGTGCCGTTGCACAGCGCCGTTATACTTGTTGGTGTTGGCGTGCAGAAAGAATACAGGGGATACGGTACCCCTACCGTTGCCGCGGGAGGCGCGCCCGAGTTGAATGACAGCGAACTCGAAGTGCCCGGGGCCGTCAGAGTGACAACCAGCGGCGGTACTGACTGACCCGGCGCCGGAATAGTAACGTTCTGGGATGCTGGATTGTAGCCGGGCGAGATGAGGTTCGCAGAATATTTATCCGGCTGAAGATTGACGACCGTTGTTCCCGTTGAGTCCGTCGTCCCAGCATATTCCCCACCGAGGGTGTCGGCGGAAACATAACATAGCGAGGACGGAACGGGCTGCCCCTGCGTGTTTCGAACGGTTACATTTTGGGCAGCGAAGCCGGTAGCGGCTGGAAGGCCTGAAAAGTTCACGGACAATATCGACTGGTTGCCCAGGTGGATCGCTCTTATCGTCGCCCCGCTGGCCCAGTTCTGACACGTCTGGAGCGTCGAACTTAGCTCGAGGGCGTCGAGGGTTGTAAAAAAGACGCTAACCGGTAAGAGTTCCAAAGAGGTAGAGTACTCGACAGTGTTGATTACTAGTTCCGTCGCGCCAGTCGACTTAACCGAGCCCCAGATCGCTGTCGCGCAGTTTGTTCCCGAGGTGAAAGTCGCTTGCTGATCGTTAACTGAGATAGGCGGCAGGTTAAGCTGTACTACGAGTTTATTGAGCGCATCAAGTTCGGCTTCAAACATAGCATGCGCGATGACGTCCTCAAGCGACGGGGTTGGCGGTGCCGGAACGTAAATGCTGTCTATCGGCGGCTGAACGGTGATGTTGGCTGGGAGGCTGGATGGACAGTTGGTTTGGACTGGCACGGAAACGGGCGGATTCGACTCTTCTGCCTGGAGGGCACCCGGGCGAAGCGCGACCTGACTCGCCGATGCAAGAAGGGTTATGAACTGGAGTGGATACCGCCCCGTGGTATCGTCTAAGCACAGAACGGCCACTCCTGTCTGCGCTGAAGGAAGGCCCAAAGCGACGTTAATTCCCGCGATCGGGGCGCCGGTGCGGACGTCGGTCAATTGCACTGGCACAGTTATTCCGCCGGAGCTAATCGTCGTCAGACCATTGGCGTCAGTTACATTGGTCGGGGTCGGATTCACGGTCAGGTTGAACGCGGCGGTAACCGACAGGTTAGAGGTCATCGTCACGGTGCAACCGCCCGTTCCCGAGCAGGCGCCGGACCATCCGGCAAACGTGGAGCCGGCGTTCGGCGTCGTTGTCAGCGTGACCGTTGTTCCCGCGGCGAAGCTCAGGCAACCTGAGCCGCACGAGGTCCCCGCAGGAGAAGAACCGACTGCGCCGCTGCCGGTACCGGATGTCGTTATGGTCAGGGTTAGATTTGGTGTCGCACCGACGACGGTGAAACTGAGGCTGTACAGCGGGTTAGATGAGTGATTCCAATAGGACCTTGCGGTCCACGTCCCAGGATAGGAAGCCGCGGGCGCGCCCGCGATGGGGATTTGATACCAGAAGCAGAGATAAGTATTAGATCCCGGCGTCGCGACTCCGCCGCTATTCGTATAAAAGACCGTTCCATCGGGCCGGTAAAAGTCCGTCTCTTCATAATCTCCCGTTTTTGCTCCAGTAACATCCCAGAACAGGTTCATGTTCGGAGCGGTTAGCGAAAAGGATGTAACCGACGGCGGAACAGTGCAGACGTTGTTTGGGTTGCTCGCCGTGCTGGATGTTACATCGTGGAGCAATGTTACGCCTGTTGGTGCAGGTGGCGCTGCCGTGATCAGGTCGCCCGCGGGCGTCGTGGACCCGCCGTAGGTACAACTGACGGCGTTATCGCCGTTCGCGGCCGTGGCCGGAATCGTCAGGTTCAACTGGTAGAGCCCGGGGCTGATCAATCCGGCGAAGGCTAACGCTGCCGCAGTCCCCCCGACCTTGCACACCGGCAGCGCGGGCAGAGATCCGGATTGACTCGCCGACCCGTTGACCAACGCAGTCGTCGGTAACCCGAAACCGACCGCGTACAAAGTGATCGTTTCGCCGGGCTTGGCGGGCGTCGAGGATCCTGGATATAGGCTCGTGGGGCCCAACAGAGTATTGTTGGCATGCGTGGCCGCAATGTACCCTGCGGTGCTGAACAAAAGGAACGAAGGCGCGACTGCCTGCATGGTTATAGTAAACGGCGGGCTCGATATGCCTCCGCTGGTCACCACAACCGGCACCGAACCAATTGTGTTGTCGAGCGGCGTCAGAATGTTGAGCTGGTCTTGCGGGCACGCTGGGTCCGTTGCGGCGCTGCAATAGAAATACACGAAGGCGGGCTTGTTGTTGACGGTGACGCTCACGCCCCCGAGCTGAGTGGGCATCAGTCCGGAGGCGAAGGAGGGCGCGCTGCTCCAGATGGTGCCGCTCGCCGGCGTATTGGCGGGTACCAGGCTCGCTCCCTTGATCACGATGAAATCGTTCTGGGCAATGACCGCGCCGCCGTAGGCTGTCGTCACCGACGTGATCGGACCAGCTCCCTGGGCGTTGAATTGGATGCTGAGCTGCGCGCAATCAGTGGATCCGTCAGTTTGATGAGTCGTCACCTGCAACGAATAATTAAGCTGGACGTTTGAATACGTGTGTGATTGCGGAAAGAATCCTTGTGTAGTCGCGCCATCCCCCCAACTCCAAGTGAAAGGCGTGTTCGACGCTCCGGAAACCACTCCATTCACCTGAACCACGCCGTTGGTTGTATTCAAGCTCGCGATGAACAACTGAAGGTTTCCGGGTGCTGGCAGTCCATTGCAACCGCTAGACGAAGCTACGGCCGCCGACACTTTTCGAATCCGATCGTTCTCGGTGTCCGCGATTAAGAGATTTCCGGAAGTATCCACGAAGACGCCGTAGGGGAGGCCCACGGCAGCCAAAGTCGCCGGCCCGCCGTCGCCAAGTCCGCTTGTACCTCCTCCCGCGACCGTAGTGATTATCCCGCTGGCCGAAACCTTCCGTATCCGATTGTTGAGGGCGTCCGCGATAAAGAGATTCCCGGAAGTATCCACGGCGACACCAAAGGCGTAGGAACTCAACTCCGCCGAAGTTGCCGGTCCTCCGTCGCCCGCGAAACCCGGGGCACCGTTGCCCGCAACCGTGGTGATGATGCCGCTGGCCGACACCTTCCGGATCCGATTGTTGCCGGTGTCCGCAATGAAGAGATTCCCGGAAGCATCCACCGTAACACCATTGGGACCGCTCAACGACGCCGAAGTCGCCGGTCCCCCGTCACCGGCGAAGGCCACGGCTCCGTTGCCCGCGACCGTGGTGATGATGCCGCTGGCCGATACCTTCCGGATTCGATTGTTGATTTCATCCGCGATGAAGAGATTCCCGGAAGCATCGACGGCGACACCGGTGGGGTAACTCAATGACGCTGAGGTCGCCGGCCCGCCGTCGCCAAGTCCGCTTGTACCTCCGCCCGCGACCGTGGTGATGACGCCGCTCGCCGAAACCTTCCGAATTCGATTATCGTCTTCGTCCGCGATGAAGAGATTCCCGGAAGCATCGACGGCGACACCGGTGGGGTCACTCAATGACGCTGAGGTCGCCGGCCCGTCGTCGCCAAGGCCGCCCGTTCCTCCACCTGCGACCGTGGTGATGATGCCGCTGGCCGACACCTTCCGAATTCGATTGTTGAAGGTGTCCGCGATGAAGAGATTCCCAGAAGCATCCACGGTGACACCAGAGGAGCTTTTGAGCGACCCCGAAGTCGCCGGCCCGCCGTCACCGGAGAATCCAATGGTCCCGTTGCCCGCGACGGTCGTGATGATGCCGCTCTGCCCGCTCGCTTGAGAGCAGAAGCCCAGGCACGAAACCAGTATGCAGATGGCTAGCCGATTCATTCCAGTACCTCCGCGACGACCAAGTTGTCGGTCCGCGCCGAGGTTGGAACTTAGCTGCTCCCTCAGAAAAGCTATCGCCGAAAAGGAGCCGGCGCCTGGCCGTCTGGATTTCGAGCCAGATACTCGTAGGGCCTTTGAGAAGCCTGAAAGAACCGTTAGGAAGCGAGTGCGCATTTAGAGTGCAATATCCCAGTTGCCTGCAAGTCCTGGAATTTGCGTGTGAACGAGGCGAGAGGGTCGCCGGGTGGCTGGGCAAAGACCGAAATCAATTCAATTATCTCACTCTTCTTACTCTCTCTGCTTAAGAGACTCGGCTGATTGGCGGGCGGACTTTAGTGATACGAACCCACGTTCACAGAAAGCGTCGGACGAATCGCGCTTTATCGGTCCGAGAGCGTAAAGTTCACCGTAACGCGCACGTTCGCTTCGACTGCGTTCCCGTTCACCAGGTCGGTTTGTAGACCCAGTGCTTTACGACTGAGAGCAGCGGAAACCAACAGAGGATGGCCCGAGAGCACCTGAAGATTCAGGATAGCGCCATCAGTTCCGAGAGGGCCATGAGCTAAACCACGCCCTGAATACGCGCCTGTCTGGCAAGCGCTGGATAGTTGGGTTGACTTTGGTGACCATGTTCGCGGCCGCGCCTTTCGGATCGAGCACGATGCGCTTGCCAGTCGGATCGGGCAAGGCTCATAAGTCTCGGAATCAGGCCCGAGAGGAAAGGCGACGCTGGAGATAGCGATACGCAAGGTCGCGCCCCCGCTGAACGGCGGGCCATCTGCTCCGAGGGTGACACTCACCCGGGAGTGCTCGTCGATCTGGCGGATTTCTGCCGTGACGGGGCTGATCGTCTCCGGGCTGGTCGGATCGCCCACACGCACCGGAAGTCGAGCGCACGATCTGCGCGACCTCCTTCGACACGCCGGCGATCTCGATCTTCCCGATTCGTGGGTGGCATTGGCGGCACGGGTGCTGGTACTCCCGGTGGCAGTCGTACTCCCACTGCCAATGGTGGGGGCACCGGAGGAGGTACGCCCAGATTACTCATGCCGATCGCACCGTCCGGGTCCGCTGCCTTGCGATACCAGCTCAGCGCCGAGGCATCATCTTTCGCCAAACCGCCCCGCCCGTTCGCGTACTTGAAACCCAGATTAAAGGCAGCAGTTGACTCGCCCTGTTCGGCGGCCTTGCCGTACCAGCGGACACTCATTGGGCGTATGCATGTTTTGAATAGCTCAAAAGCGTCGTTCCGTGTATATTCAACACATGCTCAAGATTATCGATCAAGTCGCGATGAAGGCAGGAACGACGAGCTCAAGGATCGGTTTCGCCCGTCAAGGAAACGGTTCATGGAAGGTGTGGGACCGATACCTCACGGTTGACGGGAAGCGGGCTTACCATCTGGGTAACATCCACCAAACTTGTGAAATTTTGTTTGAGCGACTGGAGGGGGCAGGAACGTCTATCAATGTCGAAGGCACGGTCGAAGCCCTGGCGTCCGGTATCCGTGCGATTTCGGATCCCGAAGTCGCCCATGTTGGCGGGGGCCTGCCAGTCGATGATTACATGGTATGTCTCTCCGAAGCGGTGCTCCAGCTTGTACGTCCAGGCCAGCCAAACGATTACTTCGTAAAGGAGCAGACGGAGCTATGGGGAACAGACCGGTTCTGGGATCTGCCGCACGACCCGCGCGTAGCCTATTACAGGGCAGGCGAAGTGAGTCTTGAAAAAGGGATGAAACTATTTCATTTCGTGATTCCTATGTTCCCCGAGAGTTGGCTGGACGAAGAGGTAGTGTCGGGCTACGTCAGGCAAGTCAATGACGGAGGCATACCCACGGCGGTAGCGATTTCATTGCTCGACGTTAAAGGCCCCGCCGATTGGAAGGGTGAAATCGATCCAACGGAACACTGGGTTCTTTCGCATTTCCTGATCGACGGCCATCACAAGGTTTGCGCTGCTCGGGAATCCGGGCGGCAGGTTCGACTTCTGAGCTTCATTTCGATCACCCAAGGAATATCCACACGGAAGCAGATCGAAAGAGCGATTGATGCCTCTTCCGGTTTACGAGAATGAGACTGGAAGCTACAGAGCCGCGCAGAGCCTGGCGAAATGGATCGCTTACTGTGACTACGTAGTGTCGAACAAGGTCGGCCGGGCACAAATCGTGACTAGCGTCCCAGGCGATCCGTGGCAGGCCATCAATTGTCCGGAAATAGCATGGCCCGGTAGACATCGGGCGGTCCCAGTCGAGTGGTTCCTTGTAGTGTATCGACGATTAGGATTTCCTTGCCATCAATTCCTGCACGCTTGAATTATTTCTCTCTTGAATCAAGACCCGGACTTAGGAATTAACGTCAGGGTAGTACCATTCAGCACGGCTCGGAATCTGCCGTCATCAGACGCCGCCGAGGCATTTCGCTGGTTTTGAGCTAGCGGAATCGTGATGACGCCTGTTCGTCCAGACTGCTTAGAAGTAATCTCTATACTAATGCGATCCAGCGACACATCTTGTTCCGTGGGTAGCGTAAATACTAGTGGCGCGCCCGTCAGCTGACCTTTGAGGGGATACTGAACAGGACTTTCTCGGGTAACACGGGCTCGGTAGGAACCGGACAACACTAGCTCACCGTGGCCACCACCGGCACAGTTTCGAAAGCCGAATGGCAATGGGTCGCTTCGACGACCGCTGATTGTCCCGGTCGCCATCAGACGGTTGTCAACCATAGGCGCAGGACTGGTAGTGAAGGATGAGATGTTATCCATGTTCGTCCAATTCGCAATCGGCGCACCCTGTAGCTCTGCCTGCGGTGGCAGCAGCCATTCGACGGCAGCACTCGCTGTGGAATCGCAGCCAACGTTGGTTTGTCCCGATGAAGCTCTGAAAGGGGTGAGTTCCTCGCTCACGCTATTTCTTCGACCCACGCCCAGAATCGAGACCTCGTCAGACACGTTTGTCTTGAAGCTATTCCTCAGGAAGGCCGCATCAAAGAGCAAGGATGCCATAAAGACCGCTGGAACCAGCACCGCTATGCTTGCAAGAACCCAGGCTGCTAGATCTTTCGGATTCCAGAAACCCAATCTGCGGACGCGAGCAAAATCCAAGAGCTTCAATAATTTCTCGGGAGCGATGACTTTCTTGGTGAGGACTTGTGGTGTCCAGGAATTCCCGTGTGAACCAGCAGTCGGACCGAAGGGCGCGTTCGGCGATTTGTTCGAGCACGCCTTGCGGGCTATGGCGTATCCGTGGCTGATTAACGCTTGGACTTCCTCGGATGAGAATCCATCGAGATCTGTTCGTATTCGGCGCACTTTTTGTTGAACGGCAGGGTGCAGAACGGCTCCTTCGTGCAAGTGAACCGTGTCGCGAATGCTGCAAACCGTCATCGAAGCTCGGGTTGCCGGGAACTCAGCTTCAACTGCCGCTCGCTTAAGTTCAAAATCTCCTACGCGCTTCATCAGAATGTCGGTGGTACGCACTGTACGCGAAACGATCGACCCAAACCCTCTTGCAACTTCCCAATCGAAGTCGGCTCCGGCATCGCTTAGAATCACCCAGTCGACGTTCATGGCCCTCGTCTGCATCAAACGCTGCATCTTGTTAATGCCGAGGTTGTCGAACACACCGCCATCGGTGAGATATTCCGTATCATGGGGCATGTCTTCATCTTTCGCACCGAGGGTCACCTTAGATAGTCCTAGGGGTGGAAACAGCGGGGGAAATGCAGAAGAAGCTGCAACAGCCAATGAAATAGGAAGCAGCCCCGCTTGGAAAAATTTCACGATTTTGCCATCCTCTTTCCAGAACCCATTCCTGTCGAACGAACAGAGGCCGCCGGTGGTCAGGCTAGTTGTCAAGATATGCAGTTCCGGCGCGATCCGAGGAGATTCATATGCTGACTGGAGCGTGCTGAGAGTTGCCTCCCCATACAACTCCGATTCGAAGTAGCGTTGTAGGAGAGCGGTCCTACTCCACCACCGGCGCGGCAAAATGCGAACTGGAAATAAAATCATCGAAAGCACCCAGCGCCTGATGATCCTACCACGCAAGTCGAAACGTCCAAATTCGATGAGCGGCTTAGCGGCCTCTTCAAAGCTCGCGTCGTCAGCGGTGTATCGGTCCCAGTGTTGGACGAGATGGGCTGCGAGAATGCTGCCTCCGGAGACAGAACAAATGCTTGCAGTCTGTTTCAGGAACCCTGCCTCTTGTAAAAATCGGACCACGCCTAAATGGAAGAACGTTGCTCTGAGCCCTCCACCTGAAAGGCAGAGTCCAATCTTCAATTCCCTATCCGGCATCACTGGGGCCTTTCGCTCAACGATACCGCACGAAACGGATGAGCGTGCACGGGCTCAGACTAGCGCGCGAACGGAAACCCAAGTCCCTTCTCAGGCCAGGTGCAGATTGCGCGGAGAAAGTCGTCGTTCAGCGACCACTCCTCGATCCTCAGTGGCCGCATCGACTTCGCGAACTCGCTTGTCAAGGGAGTATACTGATCGGACTTGGGACTCCTAATGGATATTTTGGACCAAAACTTGCCGAACGAGAAACTCTGATGCGAAAACCGATGTACCTGCTTGCCCTGTTGGGATTGGCCGTGACGCTTTTTGGGGCCGACCCGTTCTCCGGAACATGGAAGCTTAACATAGCTAAGTCTAAATTTCCGGCCGGCCGGAATCCGGCTCCCAAAGAAATCACGGCGGTCATTCGAGAGCAAGTCGACGAAACTGAAGTTACGGTAAAAGGAACGGCGGTGGACGGATCGCCCATCGCGGCGCACTACACCGTTCCTCCGAAGAGGAAGGGGGCGCTAAAATCTGCGGAGGATAGTGCTGGGTCAACCGTAACTTCAAGGAGGATCGACGACCGAACCATAGATTCCGCCACAACGCGAGATGGCAAACAAATTCAAACGAGCCATTCAGTTGTGAGCAGGGACGGCAAAACCTTGCGGATGACTATAAGGGGCTTCGATTCCCAGGGCAAACCGGTTGAAGAAGGTTATCAGGTCTACGAGAAACAATAGCGTTTGGGGCGGCGATTCGCCGATCCCAGCGCCGCGAAGACTACGGTGTTGTCCCGCTTTTGCGAAACCTTCCAGCATCCAAACTTCATGGTGACCTTCTCTGCCTGCGGTCGTAAAGCGCGTGGTGCGCGGGTCGGATTGGCCGGCTAGGCGCTGGCTCCGTGTTGTGTCTTCTGAGCAACCTAGGTACGTTGTAGGTGGTGAAGACGATGTTTGATCTGACCAGATCATCTCGGAATGCAACTAATTTGTGAGCCAGTCGGCCGCGATGATTCAAGGCGGACGTTTCATCGGCACCTATCATGGGGCTTGGGAAGAATGCAATCATTCAACTGAACCACCGCGACGTCACCATCCGTCAGGATCGGGTATTTCGCTTTTGGATCTTGGAGGAGATCCGCTGAAGCCCGGGGCAGCAGTCCAGCCGCATTGACGCATCCGGTAAAAACCAAATCGTTCACGACTTTGGCGCGTTCACTGTCAATGTTGCGATCGGTAGAGTGGGTCCAGTGTGTCAATTGAAATGGGAAGCCGACATCTTGAATCACGGCGCATCCGGAAGTATTCGGTCAGGGACGATCTGCACGAAGTAGTGAAGGGTTTGCCGACCACTCGCGGGGTGGCGATGTCCAGGCTCACGCTGGGGCTTCACCGGCCAGCGCGAGGCGGGGCAGGCGGTAGTGTGCCGCCTTCTGCGAGGATTTTCATGTTCTCGAGCGCCCGCGTAAACGTCGCGTCTTTTGCGCTTTGTCCTTCTCACGGGCGGCGTCATCAGCCAGCATCGAGTTATCGAACAACAGCGTGTAAACGAGCTTCGACGTACTCGCGCTCACCGGCCTCGCCTCGAGCGTGCCGTGGTAGAGATTGTACGGCCGGCCGGCCCTCACGGTCTGGGTGTAGGTGTAGGAAAGTTCGGTTTTCGCCACGAGCACCTCGCCGGCAACGGACCGCACCGCACCGAACTCACCGTCCTTGCCCGAGGTGATCGTGCACGGGATCCGCAGCCATTCGCCGATATCGCAGAACTTGCCGACACGCTTCCAGACTTCGGCAGCAGGCCGGTTAATGGTGATTTCCAGAGGAATGGAAATATAGGTCGGATTGGCGACCACAATGCCAACCGTTTCAGCCGGCGCAGCCTGAGCACCCGGCGGGGGAGTCTGCGCACTGGCCGCATTCGCCAGATAAACGACTGCGAGGGCGCAGCCGACAGCTGCTTTACTGAAGTGATTCCGCATGGATTCCTCCAAATGATTTTTGCCTTGCGGCGTTGTGCTGACGCACATCTTGGCACAGGTAGGCATGAGAATCAACCGGACTGGCGATCGAATGCCTTTTACGGCCACAGTCCTTGCGTTGATCTTGCCCCTGGGGTCGAGCGCGAGTGCTGCCATCCGCTCTCGTGTAACTCCTGAATCACGGCGTACCCGTACATTACGTTCTTGGAAGGAACGCCCACTGGCCGGATTTCCGTCTTATTTCTTCAACCCCGCGGAAGCCACCACCAACACCGCGCCCGCACCCTGCGGCGTGATTCCTTCGACGGCGCAAGCCTACTCGATTAAAACCACGGCGGTGCCTCACGCGGGAGGAGCGGTGGACTATATTTCACCGTGGCCGGCGGGCTTGACACAGCCGTTCGTGGCTACGTTCACCGAGGAGGCCGCGTATCGTTCTGGTCGCGGGACAGCCGCTTTATCGGGTTCTTCGCGCAAGGAAAATTGAAGAAGGTGGCCGCGAGCGGCGGGCCATCGCTGGCGCTCTGCGATGCCTCGGACGGCCCCGCGGAGGAGAGCACCGGGATCGTCAGCGTTCCTCAACTTGCGATCGACGAGCCCGAGAATGGCCAGTTGGACTACTTGTGTATCGCGCAGGCCTCAGGGGGCACCGGTCGACAGACAATAGCTCGATGAGATTCTTATAGACTGGGCTTAATGTATACTGGCCGGCAATGACAGCTCTCTTTGCAAAATTGTCGCTAGGAGCGATCACCCTCGCTCCGTGTGTGGTTTGCCAAGTCCAACCGATCGGGCAGAGAGCCGACCAGCTACCGGTCACTCTCTCTACGCAAGGTGGAGGCTGCTGTTTTCAAGTCGATGACAGCGTTACCATTGCTCCGAATGGGGACGTGAAGTATACGTCGCGGACTCCGAATTTCCGGGAGATGAAGCGTGAGCTTCCGGGCATGGGAGAGTACGCGGCGCAAGTTCCGGCCACTGTATACGAGTCGATCGCGAAGCTCGCCCGTGAACAGATTCAATCCGTACGTCCCTCGCCATTGCCGCCCGATTCCCTAGTGCAATCCGTGTACTTCGACAAGACTAAAGAAGGACGGAGTTGGGCATGCTGTAATACCGCCGCATCGCTCAATACCGAGTTTGCCAAGGTGCGGGACGCCGCGATACGGAACCCGATCCGAGTACTTGCGCTAGAGTGCGATCAGAGTGCCGAAGGCCTGAATTGCCTCTACAGGAACATCGGAAAGCAAGTTGTGGCTACATTCGATCCGATCAACGTCGCCTCGATTTCCTGTGGCCCGCAACTGGCTGGTCCCCGAGCAACTCCAAAGGTGATCCACATTGCGCCGGGAAAAACGTACAGCATCGCGATCGGGCGGAGTCAATCTGGCGAAAAACCGTGTGAAGAGATTCGGATAGATTCCCGGTATGTAAACGTGGCCCAAGATGACGTGCTCCTGGTGGAACTGCACGCTAAGATTCGAGCGAGCGGAAGATAATGCGGCGCAGACGTATTTTTTGAATTGGAAAGCGTAAGTGCTGAAAGTTTTGACGCAAGTGGCGACTACGCCCGTCACCGTCAGCTCCTACTTCGGCGGGTGGCGCCTAACATGGGGTGGCGGTTGGACCCGGAACAAGCTTCTCCTATCTGGTTAGGGTCGTGCGCGTCGCGTCTCCCGCATCGGACGCGCCGAGAAATCAAAGCAAGGTGAACTGTTATCAGAGATTTACACCACCGGAGAGCGATGTTATTTGCCTGGGGTGCGGACCCATGGCGCGGGCGTCGTCGCCCGAGCCGGGACGTTCCACTTTGAGGACCTGCGCGCCGAGATCGGCAAGGATCATGCCGGCGGCCGGTCCAGCGACGATGGAGCTGAGATCCAGAACACGGATGCCGGCGAGGACGGGATCGTTCAAAGCGAAGATTAGTATATCCCGCTTGACACCTCCGGCACCGATCCCTACCGTCGATAGAGCATGATCACTCGAATTCCCCGCCGCGCCGCTGGCGCAGTTCCTGATCTCGGCGGCTGCTTCCGCGCAGAGCGCGCAGACGCCATCGGCGCCGCTGGCGCCGCAGCTCATCGCCAGCGGTCCTCAGATTCTGGACGAATGGGAGTCGCGGGTCGTCTTTACATTCCCATCAGCAACCTCGCGGCGAGCGTTGCGGGCATCCCCGCGAGGACAATTTTCTCCGCCGTGGGACCAACATTGTCTGAAACACGCGCGAACTCGACTCGTTGTTCCTCGGGCGAGTACAGCGCGTAGGCGGCGCGCCAGTTGCCATCCCGCGGCTGGCCCACCGAGCCTGGGTTGACCAAGTAGAAGTCCTCGGCCTTAATTTGCAAGAGGCAGGCCGGATCAATGGCCCTCACGCCGCCGCCGGCGCTGAATCCACCTTGCACATGCGTGTGGCCAAAGAAGGTCAGATGCGCTTTCAGATGCGGCAGCACGGATTCAATGTCGGCGGGCTTGAGAAGATATGCGTCCTCGTCGACCGGCGACCCGTGCACCAAGGTGGTTCCTTGGTGCGCCAGTGGCCCTTGGGGCAGTCTTGAAAGATAGTCCAGGTTATCCGCGCTCAGGGCCTGCCGCGTCCACAGGATTCCATCGCGCGCTTCCTGGCGATAAGAGTCGAGCGATGCACCTTGACTCACTTCTCGATCATGGTTGCCGCGCACGATTGCCGCTACGTTCGCCCTTGCCCAATCGACGGCGAAGTTGGGGTCGGCGCCGTATCCAACCAAGTCGCCCAGGCACAGAATTTGGTCGTAGCTGCCTTGCGCGTGGGCGAGTACACCTTCCAACGCCTCCCGATTTCCGTGAATGTCGCTAAGAATGAGAAATGTCACTGGGCTGCTGATCAATCCCGTACTGTTCGGCATTCGGCAGGAATTCCGGTTTCCTGCAGAGGTTGGGTCAAGATGGCAGATCGGACGGCTTCAACCACGAGCGATCAGAACGCGGCTGGTGTTCGATTCCTGGCGATAATCGAACGCCAGGATTGTGGATTTCTGTTATACCTGATGCGAGTGCCAGACCGATTCCTCCTGTGACTTCATGCCCTCGCCGCCCGCTCAGCGGAATACACTGAATGGCGGTGCAATCCAAATCCAAAGCGAGCCTCATCGAGCCGATGCTGCTTCTGGCTTCCGCGACGCTCCCCGAGGGGCCGACTTGGACCTAGGAGTTGTTATGTGGCGGACCACATAACGACTCTTCTGTGGCGTTGGGCATTATGTGGCGCTCGGGACGCGAAGCCAATGACCGGAGCCGATAGCGACTTTCGAGCACCACATAATTATGGTTAGAGTCCCCGCAGGAACTGCATCAGTTTGACGTCATTCTTCCAGTGCGTTTGTGGGACCGGCCTACGCACTTCGCAAGCTGCGAGCGCCTTAGCCTTCATTTCCAGGTCAACTTCAGCGTAAACATTCGTCGTATTGAGCGAGACGTGACCCAACCAAGCACGAATGGTCTTGATATCAACCCCGGCACGAAGCAGATGGGTCGCAGTGGTGTGGCGAAAAGTGTGAGGGCTCACCCGCTTGGCTGCAAGCGAAGGCATGGTCGGCAACGTCCTTTGTACGTGTCTTTCAACCATCGTGTGGATTCCGAAACGTGTGATGGCGTGGCCGTACCTGTTCAGGAACACGTGGTCCGTGGATTGTCGGCGGCCTATCAACACTGAGAGTTCACCCACGGTCTGCGGCCATAAAAAGCAGCGTCGAACCTTGTTGCCCTTACCGCGGATCTGAACCAGAGAATGGCCACGCGAAGAAGGTGCGAGCGTAAGATCAAGGATTTTGGTCTGTGCCGCCTCGTCAGCGCGTGCACCGGTATTGTAAAGGAACAGCAAGATTGCGTGATCCCGGCGTCCCTGGTCCGTCGATTGGTCGGGCGCATTCAAAAGCGCGTCCATTTCTGATTTCTCAAGATACGTAACAGTCGATCGAGGAGCCCGTTTGGGTGGAATGGTGCAGATTTGGCCGCTCCATGCGATGTGCTCGGGACTACGCAGGCCGATGAAGCGAGCCAATGAGTGGATTGCAGCGAGCCGCTGGTTCCGAGTGGCCACACCGCATTTCCGGGAGTCCTCCAAGTGCTGTAGAAAAAGCCGCACGACCTCTGCGGAGAGTTCGGTTACTGAGATTTGGTCGACCTCCTTCCTGACCTGATGGCAACTTGATTTCCGCGCCGGATGGTTCAGTACGAGTGGTACGAGTTGGGACCGGTGATCTATGCCAGCGCTTCCGGAAGTCACGAGCGACAACGATGGAAGGCCCTCGGACCCCGCCCTGGAGTAGAATTGCGGGGAGCACCGTGAAAAAGACTCGCAGGCGGGCGACCTCATGACTAACCGTCACGATCGCATTCGAGACATCTTTATCGAAGCTGTCGACCTTCCTCTCGATCGTCGCGCGGTTTTTCTCGATGAAGCCTGCCACGGCGATGTCGAGCTTCGAAGCGAAGTGGAGCGACTGATCGCCGCCGACACGGACGCGGCCAGCTTCGTGTTTCGGCCGCCCTCATCCGCGCCGCCGCGTCTGGAGAAGGGCCACCTGCTTGCCGGGCGTTTTCGCGTCGTGCGATTCATTGCGACCGGCGGCATGGGCGACGTGTATGAGGTCGACGATCTTGAGCTGCATGAGGGGCTGGCGCTGAAAACCATCCGCCCGGAGGTGCTCGGTGACTCGCGCGCGCTCACCCGGTTCAAACACGAAGTGCAGTTCGCCAAACGCGTATCGCATCCGAATGTCTGCCGGATTCATGACCTCGGCACGCATCGCGGCGCTACGGCTGACATGGTCTTTCTCACCATGCAACTGCTCCAAGGTGAAACTCTGGCGCAACGTCTGCGCCGCGACGGCCGCCTGACTGTCCCTGAAGCGCTGCCCCTGGTCGTGCAGATGGCGGAAGCGCTAGGCGCCGCGCATGATGCCGGCGTGATTCATCGCGACTTCAAAACCTCTAACGTGATGCTCACGGGGGCAAAGGCGGTGGTCACTGACTTTGGACTCGCGCGATCGGCCGCGGGCGAAGATGCTTCATTGACCGAATCCGGGAACCTGATAGGCACGCCCGCGTACATGGCTCCGGAACAACTCATCCACGGCGAACTGACGCCCGCCACCGATATTTACGCGCTCGGCTTGGTCATGTATGAAATTTTAACCGGGAGAAAGCCGTTTCGAGGGGTCACACCGCTCGATTCCGCGTTGAAGCGGCTGACCGAGGCGCCGCCGTCGCCGGATCGGTTGGTCCCTGGGCTCGATCCGCGCTGGGGAACCGTCATTCTGCGATGCCTAGAGCGGGAACCCGCCAAACGCTATCAGCGGACCGGCGATGTGATCCGCGCACTGACACCCGGCACGGAATCTCCCACCGAAACCCTGACCAGATTCCTTCCTGGATTCGTGGCCAAGCTCATCTCGAAACGGCCGCTGCCTTGGATCGCGGCGGCCATCGTCCTGGCTGCGGTCGCGTCGATCGGCGGCGTGTGGTTCCTGGGACGGCACCGTCCACCTGCGGCGGCGATGCGCTGGTACGACGAAGGAACCCGGGCGCTGCGCGACGGAACTTCCTTTACCGCCATGAAGGCGTTCGAACGGGCCGTGCAGTTGGATGGAGACTTCACACTGGCGCACGCCCGGCTCGCCGAAGCGGCCACGGAGCTGGACTATATGGACAAGGCCCAGAGCGAAATGCTGCGCGCGTCACCACCCGCCTACCAGTCGTTCTTTCTGTCAGGCCAGGAAAAGCTTCGGCTACAGGCGGTCTACTTGACGCTGGTGAAGGACTTCGCACACGCTGCGGCGGCGTATAAGGATTTGGCGGCGGAGGCCGGGCCAGCGGAACGGGCCGCCGCCCTGGTCGACCTGGGGCGCGCCTACGAGAGCGCCGGCAAGATTCCGGAGGCCCTGGCGAGTTACAGCGAATCGGCGCAGAGCGATCGTCAGTTCGCGGCGGCGTTTCTGCGACGCGGCATACTCGAGGGGAAACAGCAACAGACGGCCAAGGCTACCGCCGATTTCGACGTGGCCGAGCAGCTCTACCGCACCGAAGGCAAATCGGAAGGTATAACTGAAGTGCTCTATCAGCGATCGTCTCTGCTGCGCCGCGCGGGGAAACTGGCGGAGTCGCTCGCGCCCAATGAGAAGGCCTTAGAAATTGCGCGCGCAACCGGCGACGAATATCACCAGATCAGAGCGCTGCTGATCCTCAGCTTTCTATCCTATAACTCGGGCGACACTGAGGGCGGCCAGCAGCAGGCACAGCAGGCCATCGATCTGGCGAGGCGCGCGGGCATTGACGTGCTCGCAACCAGCGGCCTGGTTGACATTGGCACCGCTCTGTTCACCAAGGGCGACAGCGCCGGCGCGGAGCCGTACCTGAGGAACGCACTGGAGACCGCCAAGCGCTTTCAAGCGGTGCGCGTGGAAGCCCGAGCGGAATTGATGCTGGGCCAAGTCCTGGAGAAGGAGGGACGCACCGAAGAAGCCGTGGCTGTTTCCAAGCGAGCCGTCGATGATTTTCAGCAAGTCGGCGATAAAAGCAACGCCGCCCGGGCTGCGATACCGGTCTCGCGAATGCTGCGCTACCAGGGAGATTACGAAGCCGCGGCCACCCTGTTCCGTCAACAGCTCCATGTTGCCGAGGAAGCCAAAGACGAAGGGGGCATTGCCTATGCGGTGCAAGGCTTGGGATCGGTTCTGTTGTTGCAGGAGCGGTATCCCGAGGCGCTCGCTTCCTTTGATCGAAGCGCCGCGGTGAGCCACGCCGTGGCCAACCAGAACCAGGAGGGCTACAGCCTCGCGAATCGCGCTGATGTACTATGGCACCTTGGAAGGTATCGGGAAGCCGACGGGTCGTTTAAAGACGCCGAAGCACTCGCACAGCGCTTAGGCGGGAACAAGCCGCTGCTATCTAGCGTATACGGCTCGCGCGCGGAGATGGACCTCTCGCGGCAGCGGTTCCAGGAGGCGGAAGAGGACACCCGCCGAATGCTGGATTTCTCTGGTAAGAGCTCCGCGATCGATCCCTCCGCGAAACGGCGCTTGGGATTGGTTTGGGTTCGCTCGGGGCGGGCGCGTGAAGGAAGGGCGCTGTGCGAGGAATCCGTCCAACTGGCGCAGGAGACCAAGGACGCAACGCTGCTCAAGACCACTGAGTTGGCCCTGGCCGAAGCGAAACTCCAGGCCGGAGATGCCTCTGGTGCGCGCACACTGGCGGCGGGCTTGGCACAGTATTTCGCGCTAAAGGGTCAAAGTGAGTCGGAATTGCGCGCGACGGGGCTGGCTGCCGCCGCGAGCCAGGGCACAGATCGCGTCGGATATACCGAAGGCGCAAAGTCCGCGCTCGAAAAACTGCGTCAGAGTCTAGGAGCGGAAGCGTTCACTGGTTTTGCCTCACGACCGGATATTCTCGCAATTTTACAGCGCGCCGGATTGATTTCTAGTATAAGATAGCTCTGATCTACACAAGGAGGGAATTGGGATGACGAAACCGGCGATAGCTGCAATTGGTGTGCTCCTTATCGGCATCGGTGTGGTGCTCGGATTGTTCTTGCGCGCCAAGCATATGATTAACTATCCCAAAATACTTGGGGACGGCGGCGACCCGCCAGTACTCGTGTCGGACGGGTCTTTTAACGCTACCAGCGAATACGACTGGCTGAAGTATAGCTATACGATACTAATCCCCAACGGCCAGAATCCTGCCGCTGGCACACTAATGAACATTTGCTATCAAATGCCCATGCCGACTGGATCAAGCGAATATCCATCCGTGGAATTCTTCGACGGCGGCTCAGGGAATGACGCGTACCATGACCTTTCCCCAGCTAGCGGCCAAGCTCTGAATTTGGTTATTGGGCACGGCTCCAAGGCGATAACCGTCACGACGGCCACAGGCGGCTGGACGCAGCTCACGATTACCGACCCTGACACAGTAGGTGGCGGATGGGGACCCCCGTCCGGCTACTACCATAAGGCGCAGGACAAGAGCGCTGACTATATAAAGGACGTCACGACCTACGATCCCAACGGCAGAAGGATCGCACACTACGATTCACAGAAGCCAGGTAACGCTAGCGTCGCGTTCTGCTACCAATAGCCTCGCTTTGCGGATTCGGTCCCCTCGGTCGGGATTGCTCTGGAGTTTTTTTCTGGTTGGGCCGAGCAACATTAGGCGGCGAACACTTTCTGGGACTTCTCTTTCGCTTTTGCGGAAGCGACAATCCGCACGGACGTTTTAGGGACCGCCTTGCGAGACGTGCTCAGGAAAGTCCAAGCCATGGTTTCGGGAGCACAGTTGACCGACGCCATATGGGAAGAGACACAACTAATGACAGGCACTCCCCTGAGCACGGTCGTGATTGAGGTTACTGTCCAAGGACAACCTGAACGCCTACGATAATGGTAATCAAGGGCGACTGCTCCCCATGAACCGCACGCTGGCTCATCGTCGCCGCCGTCCTGGTGATCGGCTTGGTGCTCTACAGCTCCCGGTCAGGAAGAAATCTCGACGTTGATCCGTACGCTCGTGAAGAGATCGAAAAGGCGAAACGGCGGTGACAGAATGATGAGATGAATCCTTATGGCGCTGCCGTTCGTTCCAAACCAAATCCGTCCGTTATGGGGAGCTGCTCGGCTGCAAATTCATGTTGGACGATGGAACGCTTTTCTTCGTCAGCGAGTCGGGGATCACGCACGGAAATATCTTGGCGGATGGCGTCCGAACAATTTCGATGACGCAGGCGTTGGTTCGTGAGAGGCGGCTCGGGAGTGGACGCCCGAAGGGCAACTCCGGCATGCGCGGTTCATGGGATGAGGTAAGAAGGAGGCGGGTACGGCGAGCGTGGATCGCGGCGAGGCAAATCCGATGCTGGGGAGCATGGCGACGATCGCGCGTACGTGAAGACCACGACTGTCGAAGCTGCCGGAGGGAGTGGATTAGTCCTTAGGGCGGCGTTGGCCGACCGGCGCGATAATAGGCGTGTGCCTGTGAAGAATAACGCTCCCCCTAGTCCCCTGCATTGGCATCGAAAATTGGAACAACACACAGATTCCAAAATGCAGGCTCTTGCGGAGGCTTTTCGCGATCACGTTTCGCGGTTGCTCGACATCGCACCGCCGACGATCTACTGGTTTGAGGAAGCGGACGCTGATTCTGCAAGTCAGGCTTGGCTCGCATTTCCGCGAGAAAGGACACTCCCGTCTGAGGATCCATTGCGAAATTCCTGCGAATACTTCCGATGGTCGGCCCGACCCGGGACCATATTCCACGGATACATCCATCGTGAGTCGCCGCTGGGGATCATGGTCAATGCCAGGTGTCGTGACGAAGAACTCCTCAAGGCGGTGGCAGAGGAGTGCTTTCACATGCAGCAAGACTTGAGGGGCGAAGAATGGCGAGCTAAGAACGGCAGCGCCGTCGTCGAAGCCGAGGCGAGAAAATTCATCAATGCACGAACTAGCGAGATCCACGAGTTTTTTGAGGCTTGGATGGGCGCGTTAATCATGATGAAAGAGCCGACTGAAGGATAACGGTCCATGGAAAGCGACGGGCGAACATACGGCGAATATGTTACCCTCTCCCAATGGCCCTTCGCGAATGCCGGGTGACGTTTCGGGATGTCCGGGACATCCAGCACTCAGTCCTTGTCCATGCGGAGACGACCATGGACGCGGCAGCCCTCGGCCTGAAGCGCATCCAGGAGCAGCAATTCGTCCTGGAGGACCTGGCCGACCCGGTCACGGTCGAGCTGGTCACCTCCACGCAGCACAAGGTGTCGCTCAAGAAGGTGATGGAGTGGATGGCGCACGCGGGCGGAGCGAGTCCCAAGGAGATTGCGATGAAGGCGCGGGTACGGGAGGGGTGATCCAACGCGCCTGGCTCTGGCGGGCCCTCACTGGAGCTTGGCGATTTTGTTCTTAGTCTCGATCACTGCGTCGCAGTTCGCAACAGGCAGCGAGGATCGAGCTGAAGCCTGGCGAAGGTGTTTTCGTGACCACACGCGGGCAGGTGATTCGCAGGGTTCCCACTCCCAAGAGGGCTTCAGGATTTCGATCGCGATCACCCCGACCAGCGCGTCACATTGGTTGCTTCGCAGTTCGGCATTTTCTCCAGCGCGAACGACGATGCAGCCGCAGCAGTCCACTCCCAGCAACTCGTGAGGAATTACCGGGAACGATGCGTTCAGGGATTGATCAGTAGTCAAGCTTAAATTATGATTAGACCGGTTTCTTGGTTTTTATAGACAACTGCCCGGAGTCCAAATCGATGATCCGCTGGCCGGAGGCCTCCGCTACTGATTTTGTAAAAACGAAGCCAGGGCACTTTTCCCCTTTGTTTTGTTAAG
>Ga0210394_10000817_pt1 | contig 57003 bp, 48 predicted proteins | sample IncBWC12MmetaG_FD_160121 | JGI IMG/M metagenome (GOLD analysis project Ga0210394, IMG submission 160121) | Forest soil microbial communities from Barre Woods Harvard Forest LTER site, Petersham, Massachusetts, United States - Inc-BW-C-12-M | ecosystem: Environmental > Terrestrial > Soil >...
CGGATCGCAGTCGGTTTACGAAGTCCCTGGGAATCCTCCGGTCTCGGTTACGTTTCTCTCGGCGACGCGCATGGCCCTGGCGGGCGGCCACAACGCCACGGAGTTGCTCGCGCGCGTCGACCCCAACGCATCGTCCTCCGTCTCTCGCGGGCCCGCGATGCAATCGCGCATTCAACGCGTGGCCGGTGCCCCGTTGTTTGCCGTCGCGCGCACCGATCATCTGCCAACCGGCTTATACGCCAATTTTCACAATGCGCCACAGCTCGAACAGATCGCACGCAGCGTCCAGGCCATGACGCTCGCTGGGCAGCCCGACCGTGACAATCTCAAAATCACGCTCGACGCCGAATGCGATTCCCTGAAGAACGCCGTGCAACTCGCTTTCCTGCTCGAAACCGGAAAAATGGCCGGATCCATGGCGCTCTCCGATCCCCGCACGCGGCGGCAGATGACCAAGGAACAGTTCGTATTCCTCGAAGCGCTCATCAACCGGGCCAGCATCAACCACCAGAATAAAGCAGTGCGCCTAACCCTGGAAATCACTCCCGACATGCTAGCCCCCGCGCCTCCCAAGCCTGCCCCGTCCCACGCTCCGGCCATGTCGCGCGGTGCCGCACCACCGCCCGCAGCATATCCGCGCACTTCTCAATGAGGTAAGGTTAGGACTCGAAGAAAAAGGAATACGATTTCAGGCGAGGGGAATTAGTCCGCTGCCGACGCCTCTGTGGCGGCGGTGCTGAGGTAACGCCAGGGGTTCACGGGCGTATTGTAAATTCGCACTTCGTAATGCAGATGCGGCCCGGTAGAACGCCCGCTGGCGCCTTCCAGACCAATAATGTCGCCGCGCTTCACGCGCGTGCCAACATGCGTGCTGAAAGCCGAAAGATGCCCGTACCAGGTGCTGACGCCAAATCCATGATCAATTACAATCAGGCGGCCATATCCAGCGCGCTCTTCCACCACCGCGACGATCCCGTCTGCCGTGGCGTGCACCGAATCCCCATAATGAGAGGCGATGTCGATTCCCGCATGAAACGCCCCCTCACCACTGAAGGGGTCCAACCGCTCGCCGAAGTGCCCGGTAATCTCACCCACCACCGGCCACAAGGTTGGCACAATTCCCAGGCTGCTTAGCTGCGAGGCAGGCAGGAGCCGTAACCCGCCATCGGACATCGTTACGGCGGATGCATTCCTCTGCAGGTAGCTGAATTCGTCCACGGATTCCCGGTACTCGACGTCCGGTGCACCGGGATCGTCGCCGAACGCAAAAGGCGTCTGGCGAAACCGCGTGATCCCGTAGGCTATCGCCACTTCGCTGGCAAGCGACTGCAGCGAATCGAGGCGCTGGTTGGTATCTTTCACTTCGGTCTGCAACACCTTATATTGTTGTTTCAGGGTGTCTTGTTCGCGCCGCAAAGAATTGTAATTCGTCGCCTTCCACAACATGCGCGAGTAGGAACCCATACCCGCCAGCACCGTTACGCCACCTACCGCCGCCAGAATCGCCAGCGCATGTAGCACATAGAAGGGTACACGAACGCGTCGCATCCCGCCGTAAGCGCTCGAAGCAATGAAAAACGTGTAATACTTTCCCTTCATAATGTTAATTTTTTCCGATATAAGTTTGAATCGGTTGACCGAAAACCGCGATTCCCCAATCGCGGCACTGGGCTTCACTCCTAAGTCCAATTCCCGAAGACGGATACAAAACCCGGTGAATTGTAGCCACCGCATCCATGGTGGTCAACCTCAAACTTAAGTTTTCCACACCGTCTCCAACGATGTAAAGGACTTGTCCACGACTCCCCAATTTCGATTCTGGTTTCCCTCGCACCAACCTTACCTTATTCTGGAACAGCACTACAACTGTACGAACGTTCAGGATGGTACAAGAACGCCAACTCGTCGAAAAAATCGCCCGGGCGCTATCCTGGCGCAAAGGCGAGGCTTCCGCTCTGCGCCTCGGTATTGGCGACGACGCCGCGCTCCTGTCGCCCGGCGGAAGTGCCGAATGGGTGCTCAGCTGCGATACTTTTCTGGAGAATGTGCATTTCCGGGTCAGGACCCACCCGCCGTACTCTGTCGGTTATAAGGCTCTTGCGCGTGCTTCGAGCGACCTGGCCGCCATGGGCGCTACACCGCGATTCTTCCTCCTCGCTCTTGCGCTTCCTGCCTCGCGGACGGGGTCCTGGCTCGACGCGTTCCTGCGAGGGCTGGGCCGCGCCGCGCGCGAGCTGGGCATCACCATCATCGGCGGCGACACGACCAAGAGCCGCAGCGTGTTCGTTAGCATCACGGTACTCGGTGAAATCGCTCTCGGCCGCGCGCTCGCCCGTTCCGGCGCACGTCCCGGCGATATCATCTATGTAAGCGGCAAACTGGGCCGCGCGCAACTCGGCCTGGAGCTGGTCCTGCGCGGCCACGCCCGGGCTCGCAAAATGCGCGCGCTTGTGCAGCCGCACTTGTATCCCAGAATCCGCCTCGCACTGGGCTCCTGGCTGGCCCGGCAGCGTATTGCCACGTCCGCAATGGATCTCTCCGACGGCCTTTCAACCGATCTGGCTCGTCTCTGTGCCGCAAGCAAAGTTGGTGCGGAAATTTTCGCCAATAAGATTCCCGATGTGGCGCTCCCGCTTGCGGCCGCGGGCAAACTCGGCAAGCGCAAGCTGGATCCCCTGCAACTGGCCCTCCACGGCGGCGAAGATTACGAACTCCTCTTCACAGTCCCAGCGCGGCACCTAATGAAACTTAACCAAGCCCCTGGCGCTGCAGCCCTAACCGCCATCGGCGAAATCACCCGCAATCGCCAACTGATTCTCGTTCATCCTGACGGACATAAGGAGCCACTCGAATCCTTCGGCTGGGATCCGTTTCGGTGACTGCAGCAACCTAGAGGGAGGGATTTACTCGTGCATTTGCGGGCAGCTTTGAAAGTTGAATCGCAGATCAACTGTGCCACTGTTTGGGTTGCGGTGGTAATCGATATCCTGAAATGACGTATCCGGCGGCAGCGACGACCTTTGTTCCTTCAGGAAGTTCCGCAGTACCTGATGATTGTAGACCTCGCCGGACTTCAGGGCTGACTTCAACAGGTCCTCCAGCTGCGGGTTAGGACCAAAAACCTCGACCTTCCCCAATCGGTATTGCTTTCCCTGATCGATCTCCAGCGTCAGCGAGATGCGTTGCTGCTCCCCATCGATGTCCGTTATTGCTGACACGAGAGAGTCGATATTTCCACGCGACATATACAATTCCCTTAAAGCATCGAGCGCTTCCCTGACCGTCCGAACAATGAACAATTCTCCTTCGCGCAACGGGATCACTTTCTGCAATTCTTCGTTCGAAAAAACCAGCGGAACGGCGGGATCGGAAGACCGAAACCGAACATCTCCGAGCTTATACTGCAACCCCTCATCCACATGAACGGTTAGCAAAACATGGCGAACTGTACGGTCGGTGCTTACGGTCTGCGCTCTCGCACTGGGTAACGCTTTGATGAATCCCTCATCTTGCCAGGCGCCGAGAATCGATGCGTCTTCTATTTCTTCCAACCAGCTAGAGTCGGCATCATAGCTGCGCTGTTTGATTTCGGCGACAAGCCGTTCTCGAACCGAGTCCGGCATACGAGTCGGCCCGTCGAATGCCACGTCGTCGATAATAATTGTTCGTTTTAACTCAGTCGCACCCGACGCCGCGGGAAGCTTTGCGTGCGCTTCTTCGCGCATATCACTGATCTCATCGGGGAGGCCGGGATGCGGGAGGCAGCGGTCCAGTCTTTGTGGTATCTGAGCGAGGGTCGGTGGAGTGCCAAACAGTGCATACATACTGCACGTCAAGGTGAACCGCAGGTATACCCGACGCCGCATGAGGAAAATATAGTCTTGCGGCGTGACGGACACAAGAACTCAATATCGGCTGGAAGGCGGTAAACGGAATCTTTGGATGCGTTACAGATCATTTTCAGTGGCGGAACGGATCGGCCGGCATAGCGCCAACGCTGTGACTTCTCTGTCCGCTAAAGCTGGACAGCTTCTCGCGGCACGCATGAGATTACGTCCTCTACGTTACGCCACGAAGGCCTTATCCGAGGCCCTAAGTTCACAGGACTTACATTCGGCCAGAGGCCATTTCGCCGGTGAGGTCGAGCGGGAGTGTGACACAAAAAGGAAGGAGATGCGATTCCTCTGTCGCCTAAAGACGGCAGTCCCCTCGCACTAATCTTTATGGATGCGGCGGCGTTGAAGACGCCGAGGCAGGATTCCCGTTCGCGGGCGCAGGGGTTGCTGCCGGGGGTTTCGGCGCTGGCTTCGGCTGCGTGGGCGCGGAGCGCGGCACCGCCGTCTCGGTCAGGCCTTGCTCCGCTGCATCCGCCGGAGGCGCCGTGTCCGGCACGTCCACTTGCACGGGCCTTGTCGGCGCAAGCTTTTCCAGCGGCACCACGTTCGGGAAATTTTCTACCGGCTCGCCCTGCATGCCCTGTTGCATGAATTCCAGCCAGATGGGCAGCGCGGCACGCGCGCCGGTTTCTTTCTTCCCGAGCGAGATGCGCTTGTCGTCGTTCCCTACCCACACACCCGCGGTGAGTTGCGGCGTGAAGCCGATGTACCACGCATCCGTAAAATCATTCGTCGTGCCAGTCTTCCCCGCCGACGGCCTTCCCAGTTCCTTTGCGCGCACGCCGGTGCCGAACTGCACCACTTCCTCGAGCATCGCCACCATGGTCCGCGCGACGTCCGGCGGAATCACGTCGTTCACTTTCGGACGAGGCTCTTCCAGCACCGCGCCATCGTAGGAAGTCACGCGCCGAATGTAGTGCGGTTCGATGTGAATGCCGTCATCGGGAAACACGGTGAATGCGGAGGTGTGCTCCATCAGCGTTAGGTCCGCGGCGCCCAGCGCCAGCGGCAGATACGGCGGCAACGGGCTGGTAATCCCGAATTTGCGCGTCAGCTCGATCACGTTCAGCACGCCGACGTGGTCCAGCAGACGCACCGCGGGAACGTTTCGCGAATCCGCCAGCGCGCGCCGCAGCGTAATGCGTCCTTCGAATTTCTCGTCGTAGTTCTTTGGAGAATAGTTCTGTCCGCCGCTGCGAAACGTGACGGGCTCGTCCACGACGGTATCGAACGGGTTCATGCCCATTTGCAGCGCTTCGGCGTAAACATACACTTTGAACGAGCTGCCCGTCTGGCGCACCGCCTGCGTGGCACGATCGAATTTCGATTCCTCGAAATCGTAGCCGCCCACCATCGCTTTGATCTCGCCGGTGGCATTGTCAATCGCCAGCAGAGCGCCCTGCGCCGCGGGAACTTGTTCCAGCTGCGCGCGCACAGTGAATCCGGAAACATCCTTCACCGAAACGCACACCAGGTCGCCCACCTTCAGCAGTTGCTTGGGAGATTTGCTGCCGGTCCACGCAAAATCGGCGGGCGTGAGCATTGCGTGATACGTCCCGATCTTGAGAGTCGCGAATGTGGGTTCCACGGCGGTTACCAAACCAGTCACGTAGTCGCCCTTGCGCGGCGAGTTGCGCCAACCTTCATCCTGATATTTCTCCAGCGGGCCCAGATTTTGTTCGAGGATGTTTGGCAGCTTGCCGCGCCAGCCGTGCCGCCGATCGTAGGCATGCAAACCGTCGCGCACGGCCTGGTCGGCAGCCTTCTGCATCGCCACATTCAATGAGGTGTATACGCGCAATCCCTGTTCATGGACCGCGGCGGTGCCGTAGGTGTGCTCCAAGTATTGGCGTACTTCCTCGACGAAATAGGGGGCCAGATCGTTGCGCAGCGATTCAAGGTGCAAACCCAGCGGCTCCTTCAGCGCGGCTTCGGCTTGCGCTTCGGTGATTTTGCGGTCGTGCGCCATCAATGCCAGCACCAGGTTGCGCCGCGCCAGCGCGCGGTCCGGGTGATTGATCGGCGCATAAATCGGGCCGCGAATGATGGCAGCGAGTGTGGCCGCTTCCGCGAGGGTCAATTGCCCGATCGGCTTGCTGAAATAATATTCCGACGCCGCCTCGAACCCGTAATTCCCCGAACCCAGATAAATCTGGTTGCAGTACATCGTGAAGATTTGTTCTTTGGTGTAGTGCCGCTCGATCTGGATCGCCAGGATCGTCTCCTCGATCTTGCGGCGCGCACTGCGGTCCGAACGATTCAGGAACAGTCCGCCGGCGAGCTGCATGGTCAGCGTGCTGGCTCCCTCCGCCAGGCGGTGCTTAGCGATATCGTGCCAGGCGGCCTGCAGCACGCGCGGAATGTCCACGCCCCAATGCTCTTCAAAGTGCTGGTCTTCGGTAGTGAGGATCGCGTCCTTCAGAACTTTCGGAATCTGCCCGTAGGTGATCAGAATCCGCCGCTGCAGCGCGAAGGTGCCGACGGATTGGCCGTCATCCGCGTACAACTCCGTGACCACGTTGGGGCGGTAATCCTGCAGCGCGTGAATTTCCGGCAAATCGCCGGAGTACACGAACAGCAGCCCCACCGCGGCGCCGAAGCCGATCGCGCACAGCACCAGAAATGTAAACGCGAGCCGGCCAAAAACGGTGTCGCCGGTGATCTTCATCGTCGCGCGGTAAAATCGTTCCATCGCTCTGCCATTCTATCGCATAGTCAGGAACCTCGCCGGAGCGTACCTCACCTCGTGTTCCCAATTTGCCGTCGGCTCCCGTGGCCCAGCCGCTCCTGGCTGCGCGCATTCTTTTGAGCTTGGTTTTGAACTTGCTTTTGATTTTACCGGTGCCCCATCTTTCCCGTGTTTGTTTCACAGCGAGCCTGGGGGCCTAGACTCCTCACCGTCGACACCGCCATTCCGCGCCTCTCTGACTCACCGTTGCCTTTCTCTGCGCCGCTGCGGTAAAAGCCGTTAGCCCGTCGCAGGTTTTTCTCCGTCTTTCCACTGTGCTCTCTGTGTTCAGTCTCTTGACTTCCCCCACGCCGCCGTGCCCCAACCTGCCACCGCTTTTTGCGTTGCCAGCCACCACGCCAAACAGTAAATTGGTGCCGCCGTGACACGCAACGAGGCCTCATGGAAGCAAGTCCAGTCCTTTTTCGCGATTTAACCTACATCTTCCTTGCCGCGGTTCTTGGCGGGCTCGTCGCGTGGCGGCTGAAACTGCCGCTGATCCTGGGATTCGTGCTGGGCGGCATCGTCATCAGCCCCTTCACTCCGGGCGTGCACATCTCCGACCTGCACGCCTTCGAAGTTTTCGCGGAAGTTGGCGTGGTCCTGCTGATGTTTTCCATCGGCGTGGAATTTTCCGTCCCTGATCTGATGCGAGTGAAATGGATTGCCCTGGGCGGCGGCACGCTCGGCATTTTGCTTTCTATGCTTTTCGCGCTCGGCGCCGCGTGGCTTGCCGGATGGAGCATGATGCAGGGCTTCGTCGTCGGCGCTACCATCTCCGTAGCCAGCACCATGGTGCTCGCGCGCCTGCTCGCCGACCGCGACGCCATGGGCACCGCCTACGGGCGCGTCATGATCGGCATCACACTGGTCGAAGACGTCGCGGTCGTCTTCCTGACCATCATCATCCCCATCTTCAATGGCCCCGCCGAAGGGCGCTTCGCGAAAGCCGCATGGACGCTGGGCAAAGCGACGCTCTTGCTCATTCCGCTGGCGATTCTAGCGATGACGTTGGTGCCGCGCCTGTTTCGCCTGGTGGCGCGCACCAAAGACCCCGAGCTTTTTCTGCTTGTGGCCATATCCATTTGCCTGGTTTCGGCCGCCACCGCTCAAGCCGTGGGATTCTCCGTCGCGCTCGGCGCGTTTCTGGCGGGTCTCTCCATCAGCGGCGCGGAGGATTTGCATCAAGCGCACAATTCTCTGATCCCGTTGCGCGATGCCTTCGTGGCACTGTTCTTTGTTTCACTCGGCACACTGGTGGTGCCTTCGGTCGTTCTCCACAATCTTCCCCTGCTGGGCGTCATGCTCCTGCTTATCATCGTCGGGAAGTTTGTGGTGTGGCTGGCGGTCATGAAATTGTTTCGCTACTCGATCTGGACGTCGGTCGCCGTGGCTGCCGGGTTGACGCAAATCGGCGAGCTGTCGTTCATCCTGGTGGAAGTGGCGAGAAAATCCGGCCTGGTGGGTGAGGAGATTTTTTCTGCCGCCCTGGCCGCATCCCTGATCTCAATATTCCTGAATGTTCTGATTGTCCGTGCCGTGTTCGGTTGGATCCAGCCCAAGCTCGACGCCGAACAGGCTGCCGCCGCTGCAAAGGCCTAGCGCCGGCGTCTCGCCGGCTTTTTGCCTTCCGCCGCGAAGGCGCGCTCTTTCAGACTCAGGGGCGCAGTGGCAACACACAGGCCGTTGAATTTGTAGCGGCCGCCTTCGGGCGGGCGCAGTTGCCTTTCACTTGCGTGCTCCGCTTGCACGCGCAGCGGAGGAAGCCTCTGGTCGGCACCCCGAACCCGCGCGAGCGGGTGAGGGATCTGCATTTTTCTTCGATTCACCGCGGGATCGAGCACAACAAGCGCAGCTTGCGGATTTTCAATCCGGATGGATCAAGGGAGGGGAGCGAGCCAGAATAAACGAAACGCGCGCCGACGCTTTTCTAATTTCAAGTTTCCAAATCTAGCCCAACGCTTCTTCGGCTGCCTGCACGTTGGCGTAAGACTTGATCAGCGTCCCAACGTGCGTCATATCAATCAGCGCCTTCACCTGGGTATTCGTTCCGGCCACGGCCAATTTCCGCTGCGTGCGTTGCGCCGCCACGTAAGCGCCCACCAAGGCGCCCAAGCCCGCCGAATCCATATACGGCACCCCGCTAAAATCCAGAATCAGCTTCGGCGCGGTTTCCTCGCGCGTCGCCTTCTGAAAATCGAAAATCGTCTGGATGTTCAGCGAGCCTTTCAGGGTCAGAATCTTCTGGCCCTCGCGGCTCCCGGCTGATGTCACAATCTGCAAGATGTCCCTGGCCATGGCTCGCGATTCTAGCGAATCGCCGCCCTGCGCATTGTGAATATTGTGTTACAACCGCCGGGGAACTTCCTCGAGCCCAGTCCGGACGCCTTCGCTCATCCCACGAACGCCTCGGCCTCGATTTCCACCAGCATCTCTGGCGAAATAAATCCGCCAACCTGAATCAGCGAAGTCGCCGGCAGGATCTTGCCGAAAAATTCGCCGTGCGCCCGGCCGACCTTTTCAGAATCGGCCATGCTCGTCACGTACATTCTGGTGCGTACCACGTCCGCCAGCCCCACTCCCGCCCTTTGTAGCGCCCGCTCGATATTCTTCAGCGTCTGCACCGCCTGTGTGTAGGCATCCCCCACGCCGACGATTTTTCCTTGCGCGTCCGTCGCCGTCGTCCCGGACACCCACACATTTGCGCCCACCCGCACCGCGCGCGAATAGCCAATCACCGGCTCCCAGGGCGTGCCGCTCGAAATGTTAGTTCGTGCCATCCTATTTCTCCTTGTCCAATTCGGCACAACCAATTTCATGGTTCGCGCGGCGAATCTGCCGCCGCGCCCGCAGTGCAGCGCAGCGCGCCTGCGCAGCACTCTACGGATCAAAACGCGCGCGCAATTCCGCCGGCACGATTGGACACAAATCGTCGCGCTTCCCGAACACGCGATAACGAATCCGCGCGACGAAGTCATACACAAAATCGCGCAGCCCCCGCGGTATCACGCCCAGCGTCGCCCCGAGCACTCTCCAAACGCCGCCCAGTCGCCGCAGAATATGCAAGAACGCCTCGGAACGCACGAGCAGCGCTCCGTCCCGTGTCAGTACCACCACACTGTCCGGCAATCCCGCCCTTCGACCCGCCGCCACGCGTGCCAGAAATGTCTCGCCCTGCAACGGCGCGAACCGAAACGCCGTGCCGGCTGTATCTTCGGCCAGAACAAACCGCACCGCGTGATGGCACAGCCCACAATGTCCATCGTAAAAAAGATATTCCGCGGCAGGGGCCTTCGACTCCACCGGAAAAGCATAGCACGAGCGCCCACCGGGTTTGCGTCAACCCCCCACGCGGGGCACGCCGCGCCTCCGCAAGTTTCCACGCGCCGCGTCAATCGCAATTGCGGAAACGCGACGGCCTTCGCGCTTGCCAGCGTTTCCGAAAATCTCTAAGCTGGTTTAGTCCGCCATTCTCTGCTGGAGCTGATCCGCGCACATGAAGTGCCACAACATCCTGGAAGCCATCGGCAACACGCCGATCATCCGCCTGAATCGCCTGGCGAAAGGTTTGCCCGCTGAAATTTGGGTGAAGGCCGACTACATGAATCCCGGCGGTTCCGTGAAAGACCGCATCGGCCTCGCCATGATTGACGAAGCCGAGCGCACCGGCAAACTCAAGCCAGGCGGCACCATTATCGAAGGAACTTCGGGCAACACCGGCATGGGCCTGGCGCTCGTCGCCTGCGTGCGCGGCTACAAAGTTGTCTTCACCATCACCGACAAGCAATCGCGCGAGAAAATCGATCTGCTGAAAGCATTCGGCGCCGAAGTGATCGTCTGCCCCACGGCCGTCGAGCCGGAAGATCCGCGCAGCTACTATTCCGTCGCCGCGAAACTCGCGCGCGAGATTCCCAATTCCTTCTATCCCAATCAATACGAGAACCCCATGAATCCGGAGGCGCATTACCGCACCACCGGTCCGGAGATTTGGCAGGACACCGAAGGAAAAATCACGCACTTCGTCTGCGGCGTGGGCACCGGCGGCACGATTTCCGGCGTGGGACGCTACCTGAAAGAAAAAAATCCCAACGTGAAGATTATCGGCGTGGATCCCATCGGCTCGCTCTACTACGAAAAAATGAAAACGGGAAAGACCGGCAAGGCCCTCACCTACGTCGTCGAAGGCATCGGCGAGGATTTTTTCCCCGGCACGATGAACCTGAAAATTCTCGACGACATCTTCCAGGTGAGTGACGAAGAATGTTTCGTCTGGGCGCGGCGCCTCGCGAAACAGGAAGCCATTTTCACAGGAGGCTCGGGCGGCGGCTGCATTTCTACCGCGCTAAAAATCGCTCGCAATGCAAAACAAGGTGACATGATCGTCGCCTTCATGCCCGATTCCGGCTCGCGTTACATGTCGAAAGTTTTCAACGACGGCTGGATGCGCGAGCACGGCTACGTCGACGCGGAGGTCGCGCTCTCCGCCGCGGACGTGATTCGCGTGAAGCGCCAAGCCGGCAAGTCGCGCGAGATGATCGTCGCCGGCCCTTACCAGACCGTATTCCACGCGCTGCAAACCATGCAGCAGCAGGATATTTCGCAGCTGCCCATCTTCGAAGAGGGAAAATCCATCGGTACAGTCTTCGAGGATCAGATCCTGAATCTCGCGTTGCAGGGAAAAGACCTGCGCAAGCTGGTGATCCGCGAAGTCATGGGCGCGCCGCTGCCGCAAGTCCCGGCGAACTCTCCCATTGAGCGCGTGACTTACATCCTGAGCCACGACAGCCCCGCGGTGTTCGTCGAAATGCCCGACGCCAAACTAGAAGTTCTCACGAAGTTCGACCTGATGGACACCATCGCCGGCCTCGTCGGCCAAAAACGCTAAGCGCCTGCCGGGTCCCCCGCTCTGCGGATGGTATAATAACGAACTTTTTGGCGGACGTCGGATCTTGCGGAGGCGGCGTTTCATTCGCCGGCCGCAGGCAGAGGGAAAAAAGCAGAAAACTATGCGCATCGACGATTTCAATGAACGACTGAGCCGCGCGATCCTCGTCGCCGACGGGGCCATGGGCTCGCTGCTTTATGAATCCGTGGGACCGCAGCGCTGCGTGGACGAGCTCAACGTCACGCACGGCGAAGCTGTGTTTCACGTTCATCAAACCTACATCGAAGCGGGCGCGCAAATCATCGAGACCAATACTTTCAGCGCCAATCGCCACAAGCTCGGACAGTTCGGTATGGCCGATCGAGTGGCCGAGCTGAATCATCGTGCGGTAAAAATTGCCCGCGAAGCGCGCGAGGCCGCCAAGCACGAAGTGCTGATCGCCGGCTCCATCGGACCGCTGGGAATTTTGCAGCACGTGCGCGAACTGCCGCACCAGGACGTCGTCGCCATCTTCCAGGAACAGGCTGGAGCTCTGGAAGAGCGCGGCGTGGATTTTTTTCTACTCGAGACATTCAGCGACATCGCGGAACTGCTCGCCGCAGTGGACGGCATCCGCTCGTTTTCGCGTATGCCCATCGTCGCCCAGCTGACGTACTCCGATGAAGGCACCACCTTCGGCGGCACGCGCCCACAGGATGCCTGGGACCAGTTGAAGGACAAAAATATTCAGGTGATCGGCGCGAACTGCACCATCGGTCCGCAACTTTTGTTGCCGGTGTTGCGCGCACTCGCTGCCACCACCAAGCTGCCGCTGAGCGCCATGCCCAACGCCGGGTTTCCGAAGCGCGTCGGTGATCGCATCGTGTATCCGAAATCATCGCCGGAATATTTTGCGCTATTCGCGCAGGAAGCGGCTGAAATCGGCACGCGCATTATCGGCGGCTGCTGCGGCACCACGCCCGAGCACATTCACGCTATTTCGGAAGCGGTGAAGAAACTCCGCTCTGCGAAACCGCGTGGCTCGGAGATCGCCGGCGCGGGCGGCAGCGTCGAGGTTTTCGAGCCGGCCGAACGATTCCGGCGCATCGCCGCGCGCGAACCGGAGAGCAAACTCTGGAAAAAAATTCAGGCCGGGCAATTCGTCACCTCTGTGGAAATTGATCCGCCCAAAGGCGTCGCCATCGACCGCATTCTGGAACAAGTCGGCCGCGTGATGGCTTCGCCCCACGTGGATTCGATTGACATTAATAGCGGCACTCTGGCGCGCGTCGGCATGGACGCGCTGGTGCTGGCCGGAGCCCTGGAAGCGCACGGATATGAAACCGTGCCGCACGTGACCACCCGCGACGCCAATATCATTGGCCTGCAGGCCGTGCTGCTGGGTGCATGGGCCATCGGCGGGGTGCGCAACATTCTCGCGATCACCGGCGATCCGCCTTCGCTCGGGGATCACCCGGAAACCAGCGGCGTGTATGAAGTGGATTCGATCGGCCTGGTGAAAGTTTTATCGCGGTTGAATCAAGGCACAGACTGGGCCGGGAAAAGCCTGGGCGGGGCGACGAATTTCACGATCGGCGTCGCGGTAAATCCCGTCGCGGAAGATCTGGACGAAGAGCTGCGGCGGTTCGAAGCCAAAATTGAGGCCGGCGCGCATTTTGCAATGACTCAGCCGATTTTCGATCCGGAGCACTGGCACGCATTTCTGAAACGTCTGGGTGGAAAATCTCCAGTACCCATTATCGTCGGTCTGTGGCCGCTGACCAGTTACAAACAGGCGTTGCGGCTGAACAACGAAGTTCCCGGAATCGTTATCCCCGAGGCCACGCTGCGCGAAATGGAAAAAGCCGGCGACGCCGCCCGCGAGCGCGGCTTCGTTCTGGCGCGCCAAATGCTCGAGTGGGCGCACACCGCGCGCAGCGAAAGCATCGCCGGCGCCTATCTGATCGCGCCATTCAAACGGTATGAGGAAATTTTGGAATTGTTTCGCTGAATCGCCCTGCAGGACGATTCCGCCTGCGAGCCAACAGCGTCGTCTCGCAGGGTGGCGCCGCTGTTCGGTTGGCGTTCGTTTGAATTTTTAGCGGCCGCCTTTCGGCGGGCGATTTTAGTTTCGCAGTTTTGGCGGCGCGCTATGCCGTGCCCGGTTCTTTGCGGTCCGCCGATCCTCATCGTCCTCAAAAAAACCAAAACCGTTTGCGCCTGCGCGGCGGCGTGGCGCCCGGGCTCAAGCCGATATCATCATCCATCTCCGGAACCCACGGCAGCGGCCGCCCTTCGAACACCGCCAGCGGATTATCCACCAGCAGCGCCTGGGCGACATCCTCGCCGCGTTTTTTCGCAACGTGGTCGAACACTTCCTTCAGGCGCAGCGGACGCGTGGTGATGTTGTGCGCGTCGCTGGCCAGAAAATGCACCACGTTCATTCCGATCCATTCTTCGGCCACTTCCTGAGCAGCCTTGCCGAATTTCCCCAGTAAGGATTGTCCAGTCACCTGCGCGTAACAGCCCTGGCGCAGCCAGCGGTACAAGCGCTCGGGCTTCGCGCGAATTAGAGGATTGCGTTCCGGGTGAGTGATGATCGGGCGCAGCCCCGCGAGTTGCAGATGATGCAGGGCCTGGTCCAGCGAAGGCGGAATCGAATAGTCGGCAAACTCTACCAGCAAGTAGTTCTTTTGGTTCAGAGTGAAGCGGGTCGGAATGTGCTGAATCTCCTGCAGGTTTTCAAAACTCAGATGAAAGTCGCAGCCGGTGGCGAGGATCAGGCGGCCTTCGACCTGAGCCTGCACTTCCTCACGCCGCAGGTTTATTAATTCGGGAACGAAAGCATGCTGTGGATGCGCATGCGGCGTGGCGATCACATGCGTAATGCCATCTGTAATAGCCATTTCCGCCATTTCCAGAGACATTTCGATGGAATCCGGACCGTCGTCGAGGCCGGCAAGCAAGTGGCAATGAATATCAATCATCGCAGGCGAGGATAACGCAGCAAATCAGAGATGACAACGGAGCAGGGACAAAGTGCAGCGAACGTGTGATGACGAAGGGGCGGCGAGCGCTGGCTTGATTGGCAGGAATCTTGCTCTCCAGGAGTGCGGAACCGAGCCCAACAGTTTCATTTGCGGAAACGTGAAGGCGCTTCGCCGTATCTCTGCATTCACGTCGCTGAAAAATGACTGAAGGAACACGCCCACATTGTCGAATTGGTAGGTGTGGCGCAGATAGCAGGCCGCACCGTCCGTTCCAGAGAGCAGACCAAATGACTTTTGCATTTCCGGCACGCCGCAAGCGAGCTTTCATCACCGGAATCACCGGCCAGGATGGCTCCTACCTTGCCGAACTGCTGATTTCGAAGAACTACGAGGTTCATGGAATCAAGAGACGCTCGAGCAGTTTCAATACGGAACGAGTTGACCACTTGATTTCAGACTGGCACGAACGCGACATCAGCTTTTTCCTCCATTTCGCCGACTTGTCTGACGCCACCAGCTTGTCCAAGCTGCTCTACCGGATTGCGCCGGACGAAATCTATCACCTGGGCGCGCAGAGCCATGTGCGCGTAAGTTTCGATATTCCGGAGTACACCGGCGACATCACGGCGCTGGGAACCACGCGCCTGCTGGACGCCATTCGCGAAACAGGAATTCCCACGCGTTTTTACAACGCATCCAGCAGCGAGATGTTCGGCCAAGCGTATGAATGTCCGCAAACCGAAACCACGCCGTTCCGTCCGCGCAGCCCGTACGGTTGCGCAAAACTCTATAGCTACTGGATGACGATAAACGCGCGCGAGGGCTACGGCCTCTATGCGGTGAACGGAATTCTTTTCAATCACGAGTCACCGCGCCGCGGCGAAATTTTTGTCAGCCGCAAAATCACGCGCGCGGTCGCGCGCATTCTCCACGGAATGCAGGAAAAACTGTATCTCGGCAACCTGGATGGCGAACGCGACTGGGGCTACGCACCGGAGTTTGTGGAGGGGATGTGGAGGATGCTGCAGCAGGACGAGCCGGAAGATTTCCTGCTGGCCACCGGCGAAACTCATTCGGTGCGGGAATTCGTCGAGCGCGCTTTCAACGAAGTCGGCCTCGACTGGCGCCGCCACGTGGAAGTGGACCCGCAATATTATCGGCCTACGGAAATTGACCGCCTGGAAGGCGATTCCTCCAAAGCGCGCAGGATACTCGGATGGGCTCCCGCAACGAAATTTCGCGAGCTAGTGAAAATTATGGTCGAGGCAGACGTGCAACTTCTGGAAGACAAATTGAGCGGCCAGATCGAGCGCAGAATGGCCATGCGAGGCGGGGAATGAAGGGTGTCGCGAATGGCAACGGCGCGATGGGATTGTTCCGCGGCCGCCGCATCGTGGTCACCGGCGGGGCTGGGTTCCTGGGTCGCGTGGTCGTCCGCAAACTGCGCGAACGCGGTTGCACCGAAGTCACCGTGCCCCGCCGCGCCGCGTGCGACTTGAGCCGTTGGGACCATATCGAGCTAATGTTTGACAAATACCGGCCGCATCTGCTGCTGCATCTGGCCGCAACCGTGGACCACCCCGCCAGTCATCGCAACGTCGCGGAAAGCTTCTACAACAACGTGATGATGACCACGCAATTGATCGAAGCATCCAGCCGGCATGGCGTCGAGAAAATGATCTGCATCGGCAGCGCCAGTTCCTACCCGGCGAATGCGCCGGTGCCGCTGCGCGAGCAGGATTTGTTCAGGGGACTACCGGATCCGGCGCGCGCGATTCATGGAATCGCCAAGCGCTTGCCTTTTATTCAAGCGCAAGCGTACCGGCAGCAATACGGTTTTCACTGCGTGTTTTTGATCCCCACGAATTTTTACGGGCCGGGCGACAATTTCGAGCCCAAGACCTGCTACGTGATTGCTTCGCTGATACGGAAATTCGTGACCGCCGTGGAAACGGGCGCGACGGAAATCGTAATCGGCGGCACGGGGTGCGCCACGCGCGATTTCATTCACGTGGAAGACTGCGCCGAAGGAATTGTGCTCGCACTCGAACACTACAGCGGCGGCGATGCCATCAACCTCGGTAGTGGCGTTGAAACTCCCATCCACGAGCTGGCCCGCCAGATCGCGCGGGTAACAGGTTACACCGGACGCATTCAATGGGACCCAAGCTATCCGGAGGGTACCACGCGGCGCGTGCTGGACGTAACTCGCGCGCAAAAGGAATTTGGCTTCCGCGCCCGCAGAAGCCTCGTGGAGGGGCTGGTGGAAACTGTGGAGTGGTATCGCTCGACACTCGACCGGGGCGTCGTGCCATCGGAAAAGACTGCGTTGGCGCAAAGCGTCTAAGCGGTCTTGAGGAATATCCGTGATTGAACAAATTGCCGAACCAGCGTCGAAAATGTATGCAAAAAAGCGGCCCCCAGAAGTAAAGGTGCGCACGACTTGCCGGTCTTGCGCAAGCAGCGGCCTGCAAAGCGTCCTGGATCTGGGAAATCTTTACGTCTCGAATTTCGCGGATGCGCCGGACAGCACCAGCTGGCCGCGCGTGCCGCTGGACCTGGTCCTTTGCGAGGAATGCGGCCTGGTTCAGCTGCGGCACACCACACCTGCGGAGTGGCTCTACACTCATTACTGGTACAAATCCGGGATTAGCGCCACCATGTGCGCGGCGCTGGCGGACATTGCGCGCAAAGCCGCGCATTTTGCGGGCCTGCAGGCGGGAGATAGCGTGCTGGACATCGGGTGCAACGATGGGACGCTGCTGCGCTCTTACGCTTGCGACGATGTCCGGCGGGTTGGATTCGAACCGGCGAAAAATCTGGCTTGCGAAGCCGCGGCCGGCACGGATCGCATCGTGCCGGATTTCTTCAGCGCCCGGCCCGTCGCTGGCGAACAATTTCGCGTCGTAACTTCCATCGCCATGTTCTACGACCTGGAAGATCCCGGCTCGTTTGTCGCGGATGTCGCGAGCGTACTGATGGAAGAAGGCGTTTGGGTGATCGAGATGCACTATTTGCCCGTGGTTCTGGAGCACAACGCATTTGACTCCATCTGCCACGAACACCTGGAATACTATTCGCTCAGCTCGCTGGAACCGTTGCTTGCGCGGCACGGTTTGCTGGTGGCCGACGTGGAGACAAACGAAGTAAACGGCGGAAGCTTCCGCGTATATGTGGTGCACCGCGATTCACCGGCCGGCTCCGTTCCCGCACGTCGCGAGCGCGTGGACGCCATGCGCGCGCGAGAACAAACCGCGGAATTGCGCTCCGCGGCTGTGTATCAAGAACTCGGCGCGCGGGTGCGGCAGATCGGAACGCAACTGCTGGACTGGATTCGCGATGAACGACAGCACGGCCGGGAAACATCCGTGTACGGCGCCTCCACGAAAGGCAATACGCTACTGCAAGTGTTTGGACTTGATCACACCTTGATTCGCTCTGCGGCGGAGCGCAACCCCGAAAAATGGGGGAAATATTGCGTCGGAACCTGGATCCCGATCATTTCCGAAGCGGAGGCTCGAGCGCATGCCGATAATTTTCTGGTTCTGCCGTGGCACTTTATGGACGAGATTCAGATTCGCGAGCGCGACTTTCTGGCGCGTGGCGGAAAACTGGTGGCACCTTTACCAAACCTGCGTGTGATAACCTCGACCGAGTGGAGCGCGATCGCCTGATCCGAGCGGGCACGCGGGCTTGCCCACCTTCTTCTACCTGCCTCGACCAGCTGCACGTTGCAGCGCAGCGCAAAGGGTCCGCTAGACTCACTGCGCAGTAAGACGGGCGTGCTGGGCGCGATTTCCCCGCAATTTCCTGGTGTTCACGGCCGCATTCCCTCTGTTCTTGGCGTATCGTCCTGGGGCTCCGTCCTGCGTTGTCGGCACGGGAATGCTTGCCGAGGCGCCGTCCAGGCTGCCTAGGAGCAAATTCGGATTCTTGTTATAGTAATTTTTCGTTTTACGTCGCGGCTTCGGCCCCGTCTGGGCGCGGCTGCCTTAATTCGCAGCACCGAGGGAGAGAGATGGCCGCGGAGCGCAAGCCGGAATTTTTTGCGGGAAAAGACATCCAGATCGGAATTATCGGGTGCGGCTACGTGGGTCTGCCCCTGGCGCTGCGCTTTGCCGACGTGGGCGAGCGCGTCACCGGATTCGATACCGATCAGGAAAAAATCACGAAGCTGAACGCCGGGCAGTCCTACATCCAACATATTTCCGCGGACAAAATCAAACAGCACGTGCAGGGAAGACGCTTTGACGCCACCGCGGATTTCACGCGCCTGCGGGAGATGGACGCGGTGCTGATCTGCGTTCCCACGCCGCTGGACGAACGGCGCGAACCGGATCTGAGTTATGTGGAGAGAACCGCGCGGTCCATCGCGCCCAACCTGCAGCGCAACCAGCTGATCGTGCTGGAGAGCACGACCTACCCCGGAACCACCGAAGAATTGGTGCTGCCGATTCTGGAGAAGGGCGGCCTGAAGTGCCCACTGGCGCGCGGCGCAGGCAGTGAAAACGTAGCCACGGATTTCTATTTGGCGTTTTCTCCGGAGCGCGAAGATCCGGGCAATAAGCAATACGGCTTGGCGCAGATTCCGAAGGTGGTTGGCGGGATCAATCCGGCCAGCGGACGCGCGGCAGTAGCACTCTATGCGCAGATCGTGTCGAAAGTGGTGCCGGTGAGCTCGACGCGCGCGGCGGAAATGGTCAAACTGCTGGAGAATATTTTCCGCTGCGTGAACATCGCGCTGGTGAATGAACTCAAGCAACTTTCGCTGCGCATGGACCTGGACATCTGGGAAGTGATTGACAGCGCCGCGACCAAACCATTCGGGTTCATGCCGTTTTATCCGGGCCCGGGCCTGGGCGGACACTGCATTCCCGTGGATCCTTATTATCTATCCTGGAAGGCGCGCGAATATGATTTCGCGACGCGCTTCATCGAGCTGGCCGGCGAAATCAACACCGCCATGCCTTACAACGTGGTCGACGCTCTGGTGACCGCTCTTAACAGCCACGAAAAAAGCGTGAAGGGCTCAAAGATTTTGCTGCTGGGCGTCGCGTACAAGAAGGACGTGGACGACCTGCGCGAATCACCATCGCTGAAACTTCTAGAGTTGCTGAGCGCGCGCGGAGCCGTACTCGACTACAACGATCCCTATTTCCCCGCGCTCCACAAAATGCGCCATTATGATTTTTCCAATATGAAGTCCGTGGAACTTTCCCCCGAGCGCCTGGCGAGTTACGACTGCGTGCTGATCGCCACCGACCATACCAGCTATGACTACGACGCGATCGTGCGCAATTCCAAGCTGGTGGTGGACACGCGCAACGCGACGCGCCACGTAAAACAGCACCGCGAAAATGTTGTGCACTGCTAGTTTGCAGCGCTCGCCTTGCCACAATCCTGCCGCCGGATTTTCGCCTGTACTTTCGAACAGGGGGAGGCTGTGCTTTCGTACATGGGAAGATAGTTCCATTGCCCAGTACGGAGCCAAACTCTATCGTGTTGGGTATGCGAGCACGGACTCAACCGCAAAAGGATAAAGAGCCGCTATTATTGGACCCGGGGCGCCGCCGCAGCATGCGTGTGCTGCTGAGCGTACCGATTATGGTGATGGGCAAGAACACGTCCAACCAGGATTTTCAGGAAGAGACGCGCACGCTGGTGGTGAACGCGCACGGAGCCCTGATTTCGCTGGCCGCGCGCGTAGCCGCCGCGCAGGAAGTTACGCTGGCAAATAAGGCCACGCAGCACACCCAGAAATGCCGCATCGTGTATGTAGGCGCCGCACAGGCTGGGAAAGCACAGATGGGCATCGAGTTTCTGAAACCTTCGCGCACTTTCTGGCAAATTGATTTCCCGCCGGATGATTGGGTCGTTCCCGAAGACTAAGCGGCCTTCCTGTTTCGCCGCTGAACTGCAATTATTGGGGCGTTGCCGCCAGTTCCACCCGAACATTTCCCAAAGGCATATCCGCTAGCATCAGCACGGGTGTGCGCGCGGCATTGTGAGCGAACCACACTAGAAAATTCAGGTGCGGCACTTCTTTGCCATGCTCGAACAGGCGCAGCGAAATCTTCGTGGCTTGAAAATTTCCGGCGTCCACCGCGACCGGATCCGACGCGGATTCCTGACGGGCGCGGACCTCATACAAATTGCTGCCATCGTAAACCGGGACGCGAAAATCCGGCGTGCGCTGCCAGTCGACGGCACGCAGCGCGTACAAAGCGCCGAGGGGATCGCGCGTGCCGGGTTGCACGATTACCGGCGCGACGTTGCCGCGACTGGACTGCCCGATCGGGACCAGGTGCAACACTTCGTTCTGCTTCGAACCCATCTCGTTCAGGTACATTTCGTACTGGTGGCTCTCCAGCGTGGTGGCGTCCGTGTACGAATCGAATTGGTCGTCCACCGCGAAGAGCGTGCGCGCCGGAACCACGGAGTGCGCCGAAGCGCGAAAGTGCCAGGTTTGCCAGCCGAGAAGATTACGGCGCTCGACGACGCTCATTTGCAGCGCGGCGGCATTCGGAAAAATTGCCCATGCCACGTGGTAATTCAAAATTTCACCGGCGCGAAATGGCATCGGGATTTCCGCGGCTGTGATCTCGCTTACGGCGAATGCCTTGCCGCGGACGCTCGAGGGAGTCTGCTGTGTGTCGACGCGAGGGCGCGCAGGTGGCACGACGATGAGAATGCCGCCGCACAGGAAAAGGAAGGCAGCGGCGAAGAGCCGGCTCGACGTGCTTGCTGGGCGCCGCAATTTCATGGAGGTGCCTGGCCGGAAAGCACTTTTGCGTGACACGGCAGCGTTCTCACCTTGCGCACATTGCTCACCAGCAATCTATTTTGGTGCCAGAGGTTGCCCGTGCGCAAGGCGCAGGGATATAGTCAAGCGTATCTGAAAAGCAAATGACTGGCGATTGATTGTGCTCGTTGTCTGCGGGAGGATTTTCAGAATGCGTTACCTGGTAACCGGCGGCGCCGGATTCATTGGCTCGAATATTGTGGATGAGCTCGTCAAGCGACGCCAGGAGGTGGTGGTGCTCGACGATCTTTCGGCTGGCAAGGAAGAGAATCTGGCGGGAGTGCGCGACAAGATTGATCTGCAGATCGGGAGCATCACCGACTTGGCTGCTGTGCAGTCGGCGTGTAAGGGCGTGCAATACGTGATTCATCTTGCCGCGCGGACCTCGGTGCCACGCTCGGTGCTGAATCCGCTGGAAAGCAATCACGTGAATATTGACGGTACGTTGAACGTGCTGGTGGCCGCGCGGGACGCGCAAGCGCGGCGGTTTGTTTTCGCCGCATCGTCGGCGGCGTACGGCGAGACGCCGACGATGCCGAAAGTTGAGAGCATGCAAGCGCATCCCGTTTCGCCGTACGGCGTGACGAAATACGTGGGCGAACTGTACGCGCAAGTGTTTGGGCGCGTCTATGGCCTGGAGAATGCGTGTCTGAGGTACTTCAACGTTTTTGGACCGCGTCAGGATCCCACTTCGCAATATTCCGGCGTGCTTTCGCGCTTCATGCTGGCGGTGATCGAGGGCCAACCGCCGGTGGTGTATGGCGACGGCGAGCAATCGCGCGATTTCACCTATGTGGAAAATGTTGTGGACGAAACATTGCGGGCCTGCGAAGCGCCCGGCGCCTCGGGATTCGTGTTCAACGGAGGGACCGGGGCGCGCATCACGCTGAATCAGGTGTTGAAATTGCTCGAGCAAATCACCGGGAAAACCGTCAAGCCGAAATATGATGCGCCGCGCAACGGCGACATACGCGATTCGCAGGCGGACGTTTCGCTGGCGCGGAAAATCCTAGGTTACGAGCCGCGCGTCCTATTCGAAGAGGGATTGAAACGGACTTGGGATTGGTACCAGCGAAACTACGCGAAATCCTAGCGGGACTTTGTTGCGCGACTCACAAATTCAAAGGCAACGTCAAAGGCGCCCGCCTAAGGTGGCCGCTACAGTGTCAAAAACGGAACTCCACGGGCTTCCCCAGCAGAAATTCACCTCAGGTGCGCGGGCAGGTCGCTCAGAGTATCGAGCACTAGGTCAGGCGGATGGGCGCGCAAACTCTCCGTACCAAAACCATAGGTTACACCGCACGCATGCATCCCGGCGTTGCGCGCGGTTTTGATGTCCACGTCGGAAGCTCCCACCATCATGGCCTCGTGCGGCGCGGCTTGCAGCTCGCGCAGCAGAATTTGCGCGCCCTGCGGGTCGGGCTTCTTGGTTTCGAAACTATTGCCGCCGTAAACGTAGCGGAAATAGCGCGAAAGATTCAGGCCCTGCAGTATCGCGCGACTGAAATGCACGGGCTTGTTGGTGAGCACCGCCATGGGATATTTCTGCAGTTGCGTGAGCGCTTCGCGCACGCCGGGATAGACGTCGGTATTGTCCAGCATGTGCGCGCGATAATATTCCAGAAAGTAGGCGAGGCCCTTTTCGACGTCCGCTTCCGTGGCATCCTCACCCAAAGCCCGCTGCACCAGCATAAACGCGCCATTCCCGATGAAGCTGCAAATTTTCTCGTGCACGTGGGGTTCGCGGCCCAGGTGTTCGAGCATGGCGTTCACCGCAAGCACCAAATCCAGCTGCGAATCGATCAGTGTGCCGTCCAGATCGAAGATTACGGCGCGCACGCCGGAGAACCGGCCGTTATTTTCTGCCATCGGCTACGGGAACCTCGCGTGGATTTTTCGTGCGACGCTTTCATTTTATGCGGCGGAGTGGGAATTGTCACGGCGCGCGACGCCTGGATCGTGCCGCGACGCCGGATGGTTGGAAGATGGAGTGCTGCTGGCGGGGCGGCCTCTTTTGCTTGTGCTGGCGCGGCTGGTACAATGAGTGTTTCTCAAGTTGCTGAAACCGCCACCCGAGGCCCACATGGCTGAAATTCAACCCTTTCGCGCCTTTCGCTACGATACGAACCGCGTGCCGCTCGAGAAAGTCCTCACGCAGCCTTACGACAAAATCACACCGGCGATGCAAGAGCAGTATTACGCCGCCAGTCCATACAATCTGATCGCTATTGAGAAGGGGCGTGCGGCAGCGAGCGATCCGCCGGAAAATAACGTGTATACCCGCGCCGGGCAGAAGGTTCGCGAATGGATTGCCGAGAAAGTTCTGGTGCAGGATACGGCTCCGGGCATTTACGTTTATTCGCAAGAATATCTGGTGCCCGGAACGCATACGCGCAAAACGCGCATCGGTTTCATCGCGCTGGGCCGTGTGGAAGATTACGACGCGCATGTGGTGTTCCGCCACGAGCGCACGCTTTCCGCGCCGAAAGCGGATCGCATCGAGCTGCTGCGGCACACGCATGCGCAGACCGGCCAGCTTTTCATGCTGTATAACGATCCGCCGCGGCGCATTGACACGCTGCTCGAAGAGGCGACGCACGCCTCGGCGCCGCAGGAATTGCGCGATGAATTCGGGGTAACGCATCGGCTGTGGCCCGTTACGGATCTCGCTACGATTCGCAGAATTCAGAGCGCGCTGGCGGATAAGAAACTCATCATTGCCGACGGGCATCATCGCTACGAGACCGCTCTGAACTTTCGCAATGAATGCCGCGCGACCGCCGGCGTGAACGATCCTTACGCCGCGGCAGAATTCGCGATGATGACTTTCGTCAACACGCATTCCAAGGGCTTGACCATCCTGCCGACGCATCGGCTGATCCGCAGCGTCGCCAATTTCGATTTCGACAAGTTCCGCAACAGCGTGGCGCAGGCTTTTGACTGGTATTCCTACCCGTTTCAGAATCCGGAAGAGCGGGCCAGCGCCTACGCTGAGTTCCGCAAGGATCTTGAGGGTACGAATCACGGGCGGCGCGCGATTGGCATTTACCCAGGCGGCGGGGCCTTCTATATTTTCTTGCTGCGGCGCGATGCAGATCTGGAAGCGATGCTGCCGGATGTTTCCGAAGCGCAGCGCGGACTGGATGTGGTTCTGCTACACCGGCTGATACTGGAAAAAGGGCTGGGGATTAGCGCGCAAGCCGTCGCCGCGGAAAAAAATGTGGGGTATGAACGCGAAATGGATGCGGCGCTCGCGGCCGTGGATCGCGGCGAAGCGCAGCTGGCCTGCCTGCTGAATCCGGTGCGTGTGCAGCAGGTGGCTGATATTGCGCTGGGTGGCGACGTGCTGCCGCAAAAATCCACGGACTTCTACCCGAAATTATTGAGCGGCATCGCGATCTACCAGGTGGAAGGGAGCGTGACGGGGCAAGCGGACGCGCGCAGCGGGCAATGATTCGTCTGCGTGTAGGCCGTAGGGGCGGGCCCGCGCCTACACACTCGCAGGCCAACGAAACCTGCGACAGACCGAGCACGGGCAAGATTGCCTATGCCGCCATCCTACGGCGGGTACGGGATGTGTTGTGCCGTTAGGGCGACGCGCGGAGTCCGCAGTCTAGCCAAGCAGGGACGCAGCAAGCGGCGCCCCTGCCGGCAAAGCGAAGTATTACTTGGCGAAGCTGGCGACTGCTGCCGCTTCGTTGTCGTAGGTGTCGAACACAGTCATCAGTTTGGTTACCTGCAGCACTTCCTTGAATTTCGAGCCGAGGTTGGCCAGCTTCAGAACGGCGCCTTGCGAGCGGGCGCTGTGAAAGGTGGCCACCAGGGTGCCAAGGCCGGCGCTGTCAATGTATCCGACCTGCGCGAGGTTCAGCACGATCTGCTTCTTGCCGGCGGCGAGCAGACTCTTCACTTTTTCGCGAAAAGCATTGCTCTCTTCGCCCAGCACGATGCGCCCCTCGATCTCCAGCACCGTCACGCCATTCACTTCGTTATCAACCATTCTCAGTGCCACGTTCGCGCCTCCTGGAAAATTCAAAATCTTATTTGGAATCGGTAGAGCCGAGAAGTCACTGCCCGGAGGCGGCGATCTTTCTCTTCAGTAAAAATCCGAGCAGGACATGTAATATCCGCAAGACGCGCAGATCATTTTACAGCTGCGCTGTTCCAGCCGAGCCGAACATCGTGGACAATACTGCGAAGGCTCCGGTTGCGCCCCGCGATCACTCGCTTTCGACTCTGCCGCCTGCGCCTTCGGAACTACGGCTTCCGGCCGTCCCATTTCTAGTAGTCCTTCGGACGCACGTTTATAGCACATCCGGGGGGCAGGGAAAAGCCAAGGTGAATTTTCGAGGCCAGGGCGTGCGAGGCTGCAGCGATCACCGGGAAATGCCTTCGGGCTGGAGGTGGTCCGGTGCCACTTTCTGAGAGTCCGCGTTCTGACGCGGCACTGGCCGCGTCAAGAGGCTGACGTTTTTTACTCCCGCCAGGCCGATCTCATTCAGGACCGGCTTTACGTCTGCGTATTTGCTTCGGCTGTCTACCAGAAGATAGACCCTGTTTTCGGCACCGGCCTGCACGCCATCTCGCAACTGGCCCGGCAGTTCTTCGGGAACGACCTCGTGGTTGCCCAAAAAAAGCCTTCCGTCGCGCGTCACGACTATTCGCAACGCGTCTTCGCGATTGGCATGACGAGTGAGCCTGGAATGAGCGCTCGTAAAAAGGTCTACCACTGCTCCTCGGGAGCATACATTTTCTGGTGTGGTTGCTAACGATACAAAAATCACCAGGAACACCGCGAGCAGCGCGGATACGTCCGGGCAGCAGTAATAGCTAGACTGCCGCTTCGCCTTCCTGCGAGGCGCGGACAGCCACGGGCGAAAGCCTTGCTCGAGATACCCGAGGCGAGCCATGTCCATTGGACACCGGCCGAGCTAGAATAGTTCGCCGTTTGGGCTGTCGCGGCGGTCGGTGTTAAAGTATCGGCAACCGCCGCGCGGTTTGCAGCGTCTTATGAACAGGGCGCGGCGGAGAGACCGATGAAACCGCGATTGCTGATCGGGTTAATGGGCGTGCTGCTGGCGATGCCGTCTGTGGTCGCGGCGCAGCGCGGAGCGGCCGGCGGGTTCGCTTCTTCCGGGGTCCATTTCGCTCCCGCAGCGAGCGGCAGTGCACCACATGCCGCCAGCGTCGTACGCACGCCTTCAGTTCCTTCCAACGCCGTTCCCTTCGGCGGCTCCCCCGTTCACGCGCGCGCAAGCGTCCATGCCGTAGACGTGCCGTCTCGGCACGCGGGATTATCTTCCACGCAACGAGGTCAGAACGCGGGCAACCGAGTGTTCGCGCCGATCGGCCCGCCTTTGGGCGGCCGCCGCAATCCGCTGCCTGTTACGACGCCCCGGGTGGTTTATATTCTCGGCGTTGGCGGGTATTACTATGCGGCGCCGGCCGATGCATCTGGCGACCAGGCCCAGGAATCGGCGGAGGTAGAGGGCCAGCAGGCGGACGAGTCGCAGGCGGGAGTGACGAATGATCGGAACGATGACCGGAGCGTCGAACGGGACGGCGAACGCGCCGACAATCGAGACGATGGGCCGTCCGAAGCGATTGCCCCCGCGCCCGTGCGCGCGCAGCAGCAAGCCGAGGAGCAGGAACCACTGCCGGACGTGGGCACGCTGACGCTGGTGTTGCGCGACGGTAGCCGGCTGGATGTCGTAGCCTTTACGATGACGCAGGGCCAGGTTATCTACATCACGCCGGAAGGCCGGCGCCTCGCCATAGCAGCGGAAATTCTCGACGCGGATGCTACGCAACGCGTGAATCAAGAGCGCGGGACCCCGATGCAGCTTCCTCTGTAGCCACTGCAAATCGCAACTACGCACGAGTCGTGCGCCAACCTGGAGTTCGCCAATCACAAGCTCGCGCGAAATCCAGCGCCCTGCAACAGCAGGCGCCGCATGCCGTGCCCCTCGCGCCGCGGCATTGTTGACGCCCGGGCAAGCTCGGGCGCGGCAAGCAGCGCCGCTACGAACTGCAAAGGGCGCGCGGGGCGAGCCCAGGCAAAATCAAATGTTAAGAGCCGGCGAGACGCCCTTCGATCCTGCCGCTGGCAGGCTCTCAGCACAGGCCGGCGCCAGGAACACCGCAGCATCTAGCCTTCGGAACGCCGGATTGGCTCGGGCATGTAGAGGCCGGCATCGGCTGGCAGCCCTGCGCGCTCGAATTGGATGGTGGTGTGCGTGATGCGGAAATCGCGGTCTAGCACTTCGTGGATCTTCGCCAGAACTTTTTCGCTTTCTTCCATGTGCATGTCCGGGATGCAGATGTGGCAGGAGAGCGCGTTGAGGTCGGTGCCGAGCGTCCAGATGTGGATGTCGTGCACTTCCTGCACGCCTTCGATGCGCAGCATGGCGCGCGCGACTTCCTCCAGGGCAACGCTGCGCGGCAAGCCTTCGAGCAGGATATGCGTGCTCTCGCGCAAAATGCCCATGCCGGACCAGAGCACCATCGCGCCGATGGCGATGCCGATTACCGGGTCCGCCCAGGTGGTACCGGTGTAACGGATGGCCAGCGCGCCGACGACAATCGCGACGTTTGATAACGCGTCGCCTAGATTGTGAATCCAAACACTGCGCAAATTCAGGTCGCGGCGACCGCTGTGCAGCGCGAGCGTGATTCCGCCATTAATGAGCAGAGCGAAGACCGAGACCCACAGCATCAGTCCAGTTTTCACTTCCACCGGAGTGCGCAGCCGCAGCACCGATTCGTAGATCAGACCGAGAGAAACCAGCGTGAGCAGCATGGCATTGACGAAGGCCGCCAGGATTCCGGCGCGATGGTAGCCATAGGTTTTTTGCGGCGTGGGAGGCCGCGCGGCCCAGCGCATGGCCAGCCAGGAGAGCACCAGAGTGGGCACGTCGGTGAGGTTGTGGACGGCGTCGCTTACGAGGGCGATGGAATGACCAGCGTAGCCGGCGAGCAGCTCGACGGCGACCAACGCAAAGGTGGCGACGACCGCGGCGCCCAGCGCCAGCGTCATGCCCTCGGCAGGAAGTGAAACGTGCGAATGGCCGCCCAGTCCGTGCCCGTGACTGTGGCCGTCGTGAGAATGGCCCCCGGATTTCTCGGATGGTTCGTGCATCCGCTCGATTCTAACCGCGATTTGGTTTGCCTTACAGCGTGGAATCTTAGAGCGTCCGTGGTCAGGAACGGCGTGGATCACGATGATCGTCAGGAACGAACGGGTCGGCCGAAACCCAATTGACTTACCTCGCCGCACCCGCCTACCATGGCTCAGTTTCGTGGACCTCAACTTTCACAGGGGGCGCAGGCGCGCAGCGTCGCAAGCCGCCCGGCGATGACGCACCAAGTTGCCAAACTTGTTTTTTGGGGCGTGCGCGGCTCGACACCGACGCTCGAGCGCGACACCTGGCGCTATGGTGGGAATACGCCTTGCCTGGAACTGACCGCGCCGGACGGGACCAAACTTATCTTGGATTGCGGTACAGGGTTGCGCATGCTGGGCAACCATCTCACCGAAAAGCGCCGCGGGATGGGCATCGAAGCGCACATCCTGGTGACGCATTACCACTGGGACCACATTCAAGGCATCCCGTTTTTCCATCCGTTCTTTGAGTCGCAGAACCGCTTTCACTTTTACAGCTTTCAATCGAAGTATTTGGGCCCGAATAGCCTGGAGCAAGTATTCGCCGCGCAGCTCGCCAGCCCCTATTTTCCCGTGGACGTAACCATGATGACCGCGGCGCGCGATTTTCGCGAGGTGGCCGACGCGGAAACCTGGGAGATCCACGGCACGCACATCACCGCGCGATATTTGAATCATCCCCAGGGATGCCTGGGCTACCGGATCGAGACGAGCGGCGGCTCGATCGTGTACGCGACCGACAATGAGCCCGGGGAACGCACCTGCGACCAAAATTTGCGGCAACTGGCGCACGGCGCCGACGTGCTGATCTACGACGCGCAATATTCTCCCGAGCAGCTGGCTTCCGACCGCAGAGGCTGGGGACATTCGAGCTGGCTGGAGGGCGTGAAGATCGCGCGCGAGGCCAAGGTGCGGAATTTAATTTTGTTCCACCACGATCCGGATTCGCCGGACAAAGTGGTGGACGGATTTCTCTCCGCGGCGCGCCAGGAATTTCCAGCGACCTGGGCGGCCACCGAAGGGATGTCCATCAGCTTGAGCGAACGCGGCGTGGCCGTGGACCTGAAGGAAACACGGTTGGGAATTCGCCGGCGGCTGCGCTTTGCCGCGACCGTCAGCGGGCAGACCGAAGACGGCAGGCCATTCGAGGAAAAAGCTACCGTGCGCGATATCAGCTTGCAGGGGGCTTACCTGGCGTTGCATAGCCGGCCGCGGTTGCAGTCCGAGGTGCGCGTGGTGATTGAGGCTTCCAGCGATCCGACGATTTCCAGCGTGATGACCTTGCGCGGCACAGTGGTGCACTTTGAGCTGGGGCGCGAAAAAAATCAGAACGGCGTTGGCGTGGTGTTTATTGAGGATCCCGACCCTGGGCGCCCGCGCGATTAGCTGCATACTCTAACTTCTTAAACTTTGACGGGACGCTCGCAGTTTCGTGTCCGGGGTGTGCACGTGCTCCGGCCGAACCCCTAATCCCACCAGTCGCGCGGGAATGCGCCGCAAGACCGGGAACATCTGCAGAAGCTTTAGCGGAAATGGCAGGCGAGTCAGCGGGCGCGCGTTGCGCAATGCCGGAGCGATAAAGCGCTTGTGCACGAAGACCTGAAACCCCTGGGTCATGCGCGTGGGAAATTCGCGGCGGCGCTGCACATCGCGCAGGCGCTCGTCGCTGACGGCGCCTTTTGCAAGCGGCGCGGCGAGAATATTCGCGGCGGCAACCGCATCTTGAATGGCCAGATTGATGCCTACGCCGCCGATCGGGGACATAGCGTGCGCAGAATCTCCGATGCACAGAAGCCCGGTGCGCGACCACTGCCGCAGGCGATCCACCGCGACGGAAAGCAGCTTGATGTCGTTCCAATCTTTTAGTTCGCCTAGGCGTTCGCGCAGAAATGGCGCGACGCTGGCGATTTCCTGCTGAAAATTCGCGAGGCCTCTCTGGCGAATGGCGTCGAGCCCGCCCTTCGGGATTACGTAGGCGCACTGCCAGTATTCGCCGCGGTCCAGCGTTACCAGGATCTTCCTGGTCCTGAACCGGCCGAGCGTTTGATTCGGATCGTTTGGCTCGCGCGTGACGCGCATCCACAGCACATCAATGGGCGCGCCCAGATCGAGCACCTCCAGACCCCCCTTTTCGCGCACAATCGAACGGCGGCCGTCCGCGCCGATGGTTAGGTCGGCGCGCACTTCCAGCGCGCCGCTTTGCGATTTGGCGCAGACACCTGCGACGTGACCGTCCTCAACAAGCAAATCAGTGACTTCGGTTTCCATGCGCAGATGAAAACCGGGATAGGCTTTGGCTTTTTCCGCTATGAAATTCAGGAATTCCCACTGCGGCATCAGGCCGACAAATTTGCAGTGCGTGGGTAGATGCGAAAAATCCCCGACGGTGACGGTGAAGTCGCCGATTTGAGCGCCGATCTGCGAGAGCTCCTGATGCGGACGGCGCAGGAAATCTTCTAAAACTCCCAGCTCGTACATCAGCTCCAGCGTCGAGGGATGAACGGTATCGCCACGAAAGTCGCGCAGGAAATCGGCGTGCTTCTCGAGGACCACCACATCAATGCCTGCGCGCGCGAGCAGGAATCCGCACATCATTCCCGCGGGGCCGCCCCCCGCTATGCAGCAACGCGCCCTGATCGTTTCGCAGGCTGGATTTCCTTGCAGCACCGCTCGGATTCTCGCTCGACCCACATCATAGAGCAGAAGCTTTGCAGTGGATAGCTGTGCGGGAAGGGCTAGGCTGCGGCCCTGGTTTCCGTTGCGCGGATGGCGTAGGAACGATTCGTGTATTCGCTCGGCGGGCGTTCAGGAAACTTTGATCGTAGCGGCGGCGGGAGGCAGACCGCGAGGGCTCGGATTAACTGCACGGGGCGGTTCACTTTGCGTCGGCCGGGAGTTGCGCAAGCTGCGCATCGAGATCGGCGAGCGCTCGCTGCAGCTGTTCGCGGTAGCGCGGGCCCTGGCTGGACTGCAATTGTCTTTCGACGCGCGCGCGCGATAACATCAGCACCCCTCGCTTGCGCCGCGTTTCGACCTGGTCCTGCGAGACTTGCTTCTTGTTCTGACGGTCCTGTTTCGACTGAAATTCCTGGACCTGACCTTCCACTGCCTTGCTTTCCCATCCCCTGGCCATACGTTCGATTCTAATTTGGAGAGGCAAGAATCGGGATGCATTTTTTGCGTGTGTTTCCTTGACTTGGCCGCTGCAGGGGGGCTCGAAAGGCTGGGAGGGCGTCGGCCGGCAGGAGGTCTTTTGCGATTCGGCGCCATCCCACGCCGCGAAAATTTGGGTACACTTGTGCGCGTAATCATTCAAGCGGCACCGGGGGAGCAAGATGAAATTCGATGCGATCGTGATCGGCTCCGGGCAGGCGGGTAATCCACTTTCGTCTGCGCTGGCAGATCTGGGTTGGAAAGTAGCGCTGATTGAGCGTGCGGAATTGGGAGGCTCCTGCATCAACACCGGCTGCACGCCCACCAAGACGATGGTGGCCTCCGCGCAGGTGGCGCATTACGCGCGCGATGCGGCGCGGTGGGGCGTGCGTGCCAGCGACGTCAGCGTGGACATGCCTGCCGTTGTGGCGCGCAAGAATCTGGTGGTGCAAAACAGACGCACGGGCGTGCAGAAACGCGTTGACGCGAGGCCGAACATTAATTTGATCCGCGGCAACGCGAAATTCACCGGGCCGCACCAGGTGCAAGTGGGTGCGGAACTCTTCGCGAGCGAAAAAATCTTTATCAACACCGGGACGCGTCCCAGGATCCCGGAAATTCCCGGTATCGACACGGTTCCGTTTCTCACCAACGCCACGGTCATGGAACTGCAAGCGGTGCCGGAGCATTTGCTGGTGCTCGGCGGCGGATACATCGGGTTGGAATTCGGGCAAATGTTTCGCCGGTTCGGCAGCCGCGTGACCATCGTGCACGCCGGTGCGCGCATCATGCCCCGCGAAGATCCGGACATTGCGTCGGCACTCCAGCAGGTGCTCGAAGACGAAGGTACCGTGTTCCAACTGAGTGCCGCGACGAAACACGTCGAGAATCGGAAGGGCTTGGTAGCGCTAACCGTAGCATCTGGTGGACGCACCGAAACACTGCAAGGCTCGCATCTGCTCGTCGCTACGGGACGCAGGCCGAACACGGACGACCTGGGCCTGGAAGCAGCCGGCGTCGCGGCCGACGCGCGCGGCTACGTGAAGGTAAACGGCCGGTTGGAAACAAATGTTGCGGGCGTCTGGGCGCTGGGCGATGTGAAGGGCGGCCCGGCCTTCACGCACATTTCCTACAATGATTATCAAATTGTTTACGCGAACCTGATCGAAGGTAAAAACCTCAGCATCGAAAACCGTTATCTGCCCTACGCGCTTTTCACCGACCCGCAATTGGGACGCGTGGGCATCACCGAAACGGAAGCGCGCGCCTCGGGCCGAAAATTCAAGATGGGCACGGCTCCGATGTCCAGTGTTTCGCGCGCGATTGAACGCGGCGAAACCGCGGGCTTGATGAAAATCATCGTGGACGCGCAGAGCGACCGCATCCTCGGCGCGGCGATTCTGGGAAGCGAGGGAGGAGAGACAGTGCAGATCCTCGGTGCAATGATTCTGGCGGGCGCGCCCTACACGATACTGAAAGGCGCGGTGTACATTCACCCCACACTGGCCGAGGGGTTTTTTTGGCTGATGGAATCAGTGAAGCCTGCGAATTGATCTGCCTCGCTGTGCGCCTGATCGACGAGTCCATCCACCGCCGCCCTGCGCTACGGCTGTTCGTTCGGCGCGGCGTTCGTCTTGCGGCCTTCGCGGGGTTCGGCGACCGATTCGGTTACGGCGTAGTCCGGCGGAATCTGAAACAGGGCGGCATCCGCCTCGGTGCGTTCGATTTTCTGCATGGCGATGGCGGATTTCATTCCGCTCTTGGTGTTGCCGGTGATCCTCAGAACGAGCGCGGAAAGCGAATCCGAACACCAAAGCTCGGAGGTACTCTCTCGGTTCGGGGACTCTTCGCCAACGGTTGCACCAAGCATCGGCAATGTTTCGCGTTCTCCGTGGGCCTCAACTCCCTCTATTGTTTGATAGCCCAAATCTTGCACCTGCAGACGTCCAGGCATTCGGTCGGAAGGCAATCGTGCGGAGCAAAATGATCGCCGGGCAGCCGACGGAAGTTCCGGCGCGCGCGGCGCGCTGGGCCGCGAATGGATGATCTTCGCAGTCAGCGTCGCCGTGTCAATTTGCGTCAACGTTTGGGCGACGGGATCGCAAATCATGATTATGTGTCCCTCCACTTTGCTTCCGGCGTCCGGGCCAGAGTCACGCTTGAACTCTCCGGCCACCCTTTCGGTTCGGATGCGTCCCTGGCTGTCGCGTGCGGCCCATTCCGGATAGCTTAGCTTTAGAGGAGCGTTCGTATCCGTATGGCCAGTGGTGGTGCGGGTGACCTGCGCGCGGAAAGGATTCCCCGAGACCACGCCGACATCGCCGAAACCAATGACGTTTGCGCTGCACTGTGCTTCGGCGGGCGACGCGGCGAAGAGAAGCAGGAAACAGCTGCTCACGAGCGAGAAGCGAAGAAACCGGGAAGAGCGCATGGCAGTCCCTCACCTACTGGATTGAGCTGCAGGGCCCGCGAATCGGTGATTAGGATTCGCGCGTGGCGGTTGGGGTTGCGTCGCACAGCGGTCGCTCGTGCCACACTCTTGCTGCAGCAAGCCAACCTGCTAATTCCGCGGCATTATAGTTTGCGAAAAATTCGAAGTCGTTGTCGTTTTCTGCACAGGCAAGATGGCCTATGCCACCAAACCCGAGCTTCCCTCGAGTTTAGCTGCAAGCCGGATAGCCACGGCCGTTCATCGCGCTGCGGCTGCCGACTATGAATCGTAGCCGCGGGGATGGCGCTGATGCCAGCGCCAGGCGGAATCAATAATCGAACGCAGATCGGATTTCGTGGGGACCCAGCCGAGAACGGCCTCGGCTTTCGCGGGATCGGCCACCAACCGGGGAGGATCGCCCGCGCGCGGCGGTTCCAGGCGAATGCGAATGTCGCGCCCGGTAACTTCTCTGGCGGTTTCGATGACTTCCAGCACGGAATAGCCGTGCCCTGTGCCGAGATTCAGATAGTCCGACGCGCCGTCGCGGCGCAAATGGCCCAGCGCGCGAATGTGCGCGTCGGCCAGGTCCACCACGTGAACGTAATCGCGAACCGGAGTGCCATCCGGCGTAGGATAATTATTTCCGAAGACCGCGACTTGCGATGGTTCCTTGGCAGCAGCCGCCAAAATGCACGGGATCAGATGCGATTCCGGATCGTGGTGCTCGCCGCACTTTTCCGTGGCGCCGGCGGCGTTGAAGTAACGCAGCGAAACGAACTTCAAGGCGTAGGCCACATCGAAGGAATGCAGCAGCCGTTCCATGAATAATTTCGACCAGCCGTAGGGATTCACCGGCCACTGCGGTTCGTTTTCCGAGATGGGGATATGTTGCGGCTCTCCGTACGTCGCGGCCGTGGAGGAGAAGACCACGCGCCGCACTCCGGCTTCGACCAGCGCGCTCATCAGGGCGATGCCTTGCTCGACGTTGTTCTCGTAATACCAGGCCGGATTTTTCACGGATTCGCCGACGAAGGTCACCGCCGCGAAATGGATGCAGGATTCGAGCCGGTGCTCGGCGGCGATGCGCGCCAGCAGAGCGCGGTCGCCGATGTTGCCCTGATAGAACGGAATGTCTGCATCCACCGACGGCCGGTGACCGCGCACCAGATTGTCCAGCACCACCACGCGCTCACCCGCCGCGCGCAATAGTTCCACTGTGACGCTGCCGATGTACCCGGCACCTCCCGCGACGAGAATCGCCATCAGGCATCCTTCCGGTCTGAATTTGCAGAACGCTTGCGCCAATGTAGCTGCGCGCTACTTTACTATGCGGCGTGTAAATGCGGAGTGAGGAATTCCGCGGCAGGAGGCAAAAAACGTGGGGGTAACCCGCAGACTTTCGCAACGGCGTGCCCGGTTCGATGAGGCCGAACCGGCTGCCACAAAGGAAGCGGGAAAAGAGCCGGCGGGACGCCGGTGCGACGAAAGGCAGGCGCGCGCTAAATCAAGCGCGGTTCGGATGGTAGCGGATGCAATAAATCAAGCCCACAATTAGCAGGATTGCGCCCCACCATATGCTTGCGTGTAGGTCGTAGAGCACCACCTTGGCGGCGGGCGGATGGGAAAGCTGGTAGAGTCCTGCGCCAAAAATCAGAACGCCATTGACCAGCAGCGAAATGCCTATGAAGAACCAGATCGAAATCGTACCGTCAGAGCGCATTGGCCTCACCAGAAAATGATATTGAGTGCAATAAATACAATGGCCACGACCACGGCCCAGAATGCCGGTTTGTGATACACCGGAACCTGCGCTTCCGTGGGAATTTCCGTCGCACCATAAACCAGCCCGACCAGTTCACTTTCCGGCTTGGGTGTAGTGACCAGGCTGACTGCGACGGTCACAACCACGCAAATGATCCACGACCAGAGCCCGCGATACATATTTTCCGCCATGTCCCGCGCGTTGCTGGAAAGCGCCACGTAACGCAGCGCGGAAGGGTAATGTCGGACCCACGCCCACATTCCGATGGACGAGACCGTGCCGGCCAGCAATCCCCAGAATCCTCCCGCCGCTGTCGCGCGCTTCCACAGCATGCCCAGAATCACCGTGCCAAATAGCGGCGCGACGAAGAAGCTGAATAGCGCCTGCACGTAGTCCATAATGCTTAGGAACTGCATCACCAGGTACGCCGTGCCGATGCTGATCAGCACACCCAGAATCGTGGACCAGCGGCCCATCAGCACGTAATGCGCGTCCGTGGCCTTCTTCTTGATTAGCGCTTTGTAGATATCGTAGGTCCACACCGTCGAAAACGCGCTGACGTTTCCCGCCATGCCGGACATGAACCCCGCGATCAGCGCGGTGATTCCCAGGCCCAGCAATCCAGGACCGCAATAACGCGCGAGCATCAGCGGCAACACTTCGTTGTAACTGTGACCGCCGCTTGCCACCGCCGCGGCTTCGCCGGTCAGTTTCATCGGCAGCACGGCGAGGCCCAGTAGGCCGGGGAGAATCACGATGAAGGGCACGAACATTTTGAACGCCGCGCCGATGATGGGCGCCATCTTCGCCGCGCGCAGATCTTTCGCAGCCAGGACGCGTTGCACGACGAGGAAGTCCGTCGTCCAGTACGCAAATGAAATCACGAAGCCCAGCCCGAAGACGATCCCCGTCCAGTGAATCCCCATCGGGTTGTCTTTGAACGAACCTAGCGTGGACCACAAGTGGGTATATTCGACCGAAGCGTTCTGCGCGACTTTGAGCTGCAGGGCTTTCCAACCGCCCGCTTCGATTAAACCCAAGATCGGAATCAACAGGGCGCCGGCCCAGATCAAGATGAACTGCAGGACCTCGTTGAAAATTGCGGAGCGCAATCCGCCGAGCGTCACATAGACCGCAACGGTGATCGAAGAAATCCAGATACTGAAATTGATGTCCCATCCCAGGACGACTTTCATGACCAACGCCATCGCATACATGTTGATGCCGCTCATCAGCACGGTCATGAACGCGAAGGAAATCGCCGAAAGCGCGCGGCTGGCTTCGCCGAAACGCAATTTCAGGTATCCGGGCACCGAGTGCGTCTTAGAAATGTAGTAGAACGGCATCATCACCAGGCCGAGGAACAACATGGCCGGTATGGCGCCGATCCAGTACCAGTGCGCCGCCAGTATTCCGTATTGATAAGACGCCGCCGCCCAACCCATCAGCTCCAGCGCGCCCAGATTTGCGGAAAGAAAGCTGAGGCCGGCGATCCACGCGGTCATCTCGCGCCCGGCAAGAAAAAAATCTTCGCCCGTGTTCGAGCGCCCCTTCAGGTAGAAACCGATGGCCAGCACCAGCACAAAATAAAAGACCACAATTACCAGATCCACCGGCGCCAAACGCACCAAGCGGTCTCCGATGAGCATCGCCATGGCCCGAATCATCATTCGTTGTCCGCCTGTCTTCGCGCTGGCCGGGCATCCCGGCTATTCAAGAGCTGTAATCCGAAACTTTAACGCAAAGACTAACATCAACCAGCGCACTTACTTAGGCCGAGCTCGCGCAAAGTATCTGAACAGGAACGCGCGGCGCGCGACATCGCGCGGCGAGCGCCGTGATTCTCCGCACTTTCCGCATCGCAAGTATACGTTTACCGGATAGGGGGATTTAGCACACGCGCCGCTACGGCGTCAACTAAGGAATGCGAACGCGAATGGCTTGGTCGCGGCGCAGAAACAGTTTTTGGCCTTGCAGCGCGGTCGTTCGCGTTCGCGCGCGAGCTCGAAATTCGTGGCCCCGGCGCCTGAACAGCTTGCGGAAAAATGCGCGCGGCCTTCCTAGCGGTGGTCCCGCTTTGCGGGACCACCATCCGTGATAGCCGCGCAACAGACGGCGCAGGAAAGTGCGCCGCTACAGGTTCAAAGTACCTGCTTCACTGTGCGCGCGTTCTAGCGCGCCACGCTTCCGGCACATCTACCAGCGACGGGCTCAGGTCCGCCACGGACGCGCAGCCCATGAGCCTGAACACGCGCTCGACGTCTGCGCGCAAGATTTCCAGCGCGCGCACCACGCCTGGGTATCCTGCCGCGCCCAGGCCGTAGGCGTATGCGCGCCCCAGCAGCACCGCCTGCGCTCCCAGGCACACGGCCTTTACGACGTCCGAGCCCCTCCGCACGCCACCATCCATCAAAACTGCCGCCTGCCCGTTCGCAGCCGCAACGACCTCCGGCAGCGCGCGCAGCGACGCCGCCACGGTGTCCAGTTGCCGCCCGCCGTGATTGGATACCACGATGCCGTCGGCTCCGCCATCGATCGCGCGGCGCGCGTCTTCACCCGTCAGCACCCCTTTCACTAGCAGCTGGCCAGGCCACGCTTTACGGAGCCAGTGCAAATCATTCCACGTGACCACCGCGCGCGCGAGCGCGTCGGCCACGTCCATCATGCGCATCGGCCCCACACCCGGCGTCACCACATTCTCCAGCCGCGGGACACCGCCATCGAGCAAGAACGCAGCCAGCCAGCGCGGATGCATCAGCACATCCGGAACGAACGGAATCTTCGCGAGCAACGAACCGCCGAGCAATTCCTTCACGCCGTTGCGCACGTCGCGCTCGCGCATCCCGGCGATCGCGGTATCAATCGTGATCACCAGCGCGGAGAATCCTGCTACGCGCGCGCGCTCGATGGTCGCTTCGGCGACCGCGCGCCCTCCCATCATATACAGCTGGTACCACACCGGGCCGGTGGAACTAGCCTTCACCTTTTCGAGCTTGTGCCCTGAGACCGTCGAGAGGATGAATGCCGTGCCGAACTCGCCGGCCGCGCGCGCCGCGGCCAGTTCCCCTTCGGGATGCATCAGGCGGCTGTAACCGACCGGCGCCAGAATCGCCGGGAAAGAAATGTCGTGCCCCAGGACGCGGGCGCGCAAGTCGCACTTCTCGAGCGCCACGGCATGACGCGGCCGCAGCACCACCTCCTGAAACGCGCGGCAATTTTGTCGCAGCGTCACTTCGTCGCCCGCGCCGCCGTCCATGTAGTCAAACACCGCGCGCGGCAGACGCCGGCGAGCCATGCGGCGCAAATCCTCGATGTTGATGACCCGCGGAGAATCTAGTCGACCCATTGCCCCCTCTTGTCCTGTGTTCGCGCTGCGTTCACGGCCTGGCTGCGCAACGCGCATTATAAGCCCGCTTAGCGCCAGCGGCCCACGCAGCGGCGCATTAGGTCTGAAAACGATGCGAGATTTCAGATAGTGGACTGGCGGGCGGTGTTGAATGGAAAGACGACAGCCAGCCGAGAACGCAACGGCCGGCTGCGGCGATCGCCGATTTAGAAAAACCAGATGATGTCGCTGGCAACAGTAAGCTGGCTGTGGCGAATGCCATTGTCATACGCACCGGGAAGTTCGTTCTTCGTACCCGGGGGCGGTGACGTCAACCCCAGGTTGGGATTGTAGATGTGTTCCCAGCGCACCTCGGGACGGAACAAAATCGTCGTCCCGATCCAATGTCCCCATCCGAACAGGTGTTCGGTGTACCAACCCTTCGTTCCGGTGCGTTGCCCGCGAATATCATCGAACACTTCATTCCGAATGGAGATGTAATTGTGCGGGTTGAGTTGATCTTCGAGGTAGTTCACGATCGCCCACTCCGGAGCAAAGCAGGTGGTCTCGGTAGTGTTGTTGCAACGCGCGCCGTTGGCGCCGAAGATCAGGATGGGATCGGGTACGGTGCTTCCGATCAGCCCGACGTTGGGGTTGTTCAGATTCGGAGTATCGCGCTCGTATTGATACCAACTCTCCGTCGCGGAGTGCCAGCTCTTGCGGATGGCGTGGTACCACGTGAAATAAAAAGCATTCAAGTTGTTATACGCGTACTTGCCTGAGTTCAGCGAGTTATCGCAGACGTAGACATCGTCCCGGCTTTCGTGCCACATGTACTGCACGCAAAAATTGAGCGTGAGCTTCGCAAGTCTTCCTGGCTCCTTCCATGGCGCGATTTCGCAGCCGGGTGACACACCCACTTGGATGGTCCAATTGTTGTTGATCTTCGTGGTGGCGTTAATGCCGGTTTGGGTGTAGCAATCAAAGGTATAGAGGAGCGAGTGGCTGTAGGTGTAATTGTTGGGAGCAAGTTGGGCCTCGATATCCGGCAGCGAAATGTAACGGCCGATGCGCAGGTCCATTCCTTCCGCCACCTGGGGGAAGTACAGGTCCGCGTAGACCATCACCGGATCATCGCCATATTCCTTGTTCTTACCCAGCAGTTGCTGGCTGAAGATGCCGTTGGCGGTGGTGAAGCGGTAGTCCAGGCCCCACAAGTTGGAAATGCGAAAGCCCCAATCAAAATGGTCGGTTTGCACCGTGTCCGGCTGGCGCTCGATGTAAATCACTTCCTGGTCGGGCTGGATTGAATTGGGCACCTCGTCGTAGGACGTCGGGAAGTTGCCGTATTTGCAATTGAGCGGTGGCGTAGCGCCGCACAAGGCTTGGCCGTTCGATACGTTGTGGGAAGTGCTCCAGTTCCCGCCGAAATTCAGCCAGCCATAGATCTGGATACCGTTTTGCTTCCACCAGTTGCCATGATCTCCGCTCCAAAGCGCTTGCATCAAAGGGCCCGATTGCGTAAACGGATAGCCGATCGTTACGGTGCCTCCAATCGGCCACGTAGAGAACGGAAACGGCGGCCCATTTACGGGCGCGGGATCACCACGAAAGGCTGGCGCGGGTCCGCCTGGCGCCGTGCCTTTCCAGTCATCCTTGTATGCGTTAGCAAGGCGTTTGAAGAAATTGCCTTGCGCGACATTTTGCGGCGGACTCTGTTGCGGCGTGGCCTGCTGACTCGTTTGTGCAGACCCATTTTGTTGCGCGGCGGCGGCAGAAGTTGTCTGCGCCACGGATGAGGGCGCTGCGCCCGTGAGCAACACGATTCCTAGAACGGTGGCAGCTGGTCCGCGCCAAGCAAACCGAATTTGATGATTCATCGAGTCGCGTTTTCCCTTTCAGCTGTCCTTTGCGCAGCGCAAGAACAATGCCTCTTCCGTTGATCCTCAGATTCCGATCGCGCCGCGGCCTCCGGGCTGTCCAAGCTAGGTACGTCGAGTCATCGTAGAAGGATTACAAGATTGCCCCGCATGCTGCCGGGCGCACACCAAGAAGATATAGGCAACGCATAAGGAATTGATAAAGGCTCGCATCATTTTCGTGTATAGCGGATCGTCGTTTTTTGGATGGCAGGCGTGCGCGTTCGCACTGCCACGAGCGACGCCGCCAGAATTCCGCGGAAGGCAGGCGCGGGGTGCGCGGGCGAGCTCGGATTACCAGCGCACGATCAGCCCCAGTGCACTGCTGACAGTTGCAAGCTTCCTCGCCGGACTCCATGCTCGTGACTCCGGAGAGCTGATTTTGTATTTCGCGGCGAATGCGGAAGACAGCGACGCTTTCGGAAGGGAATAGAATCTTGCATAATTTGGCAAGGGTTTTGAAACGGTTTTCGCTCCCGAGGCAGAGAGAAACGCAAGTTACGCTATCGAAAAAACGCTAACGGATACAGGCGAACTCCTCACCGCGACCGTTCTCTGGAAGAACGCTCTTCTCGAAAGCGAACAACACTCCTCGATGCACAGAATGACTGTGGTCCTCTTCCCCGAAGGCGGTGAGCGGAAGATACTCTTGATTCAGGCTATCCCGGTGCAGTCTGTTTGAGATCGCTGTTGCAAATGGACAGCGCCCGCCCGGAATTGGTGACATCTTCCGACCGGCCCTCTCGTGGAAGGACATGAGTCCGACACCGGGAAACGCCTAGCCCAAAAGCCATCCGTAGACAATAGCCGACCGCACAGGACGAATCCCGCCGTGGAAGCCGACGAACCGGCTTCGGTCCTTCGCCAGGCCAGTAGGCCTGAGCTCCCGTCGAGTCAAGTTGCCCGCCTGAGCCAGCGACCACGCGAGGGGTTTGTCCTATGTGGATTATGGCGGGCAATTGAAGATAAGAAACTGCTTGACATCAGATATAGTGTTATAGTTAACTATAACAGTGCTGGACGAGCGGTTTGTTGGGACGAATTGATCGCAAGTGACTGAGCCAGCGAATAAGCCCGACCCGAGATCAGGAAGAAATGAATTTCTTACGGAGGATGAAACATGAAGTCCCCTTGCTTTGTGTTGTCCGTTGTTCTGATGTCGCTCTCCAGCGTCGCTTTCGCGCAGTCCGACGCGCAAAAGTCCTCCGTGGTTCCCGAGCCGTCCGCAGCGCAGAAGTCATTCGCAACGATGAAAACTCTGGCGGGAGAGTGGGAAGGCCCCGTCACTGTACCGGAGATGCCGGAGGTGTCCGGCAGCAAGCCGATGCATGCCTCGCTTCGCGTGACTTCACGGGGAAACGCCCTCGTGCACGAGTTCCAGGAAGCAGGAACGCCTTTGGATGCGACAAAGTACAACCATCCGGTCACGATGCTTTACGTGGACGGAGACCAGCTCACGCTGGTTCACTATTGCGACGCGGGGAACCGGCCGCGCATGACCGGCAAGATGTCGCCGGACGGCAAGACGGTCGAGTTCAAGTTCGCGGACATCAGCGGGAGCACGGCGTACCACATGCACCATGCGGTGTTTACGATCATCGACGCCGACCATCACACCGAGGATTGGACGTTCATGATGAAAGACAAGGCGATCCACGCGCACTTTGACCTGAAGCGGGCACAGTGACGGCGAGCATTGCGGGAAAGGGCTACTGGAAACTCTGATGGACCGTGAGTGGAACGACAGTCAGCCGATCTACCGCCAGCTTCGTGACCGTGTGGTCGCGATGATCCTCGACGGCGTGCTCAAGGAAGGCGATCCGCTGCCGTCGGTGCGCAACGTCGCGGTTGAATATCGTGTGAATCCACTTACGGTGCTGAAGGGCTATCAACAATTAGTGGATGAGGGACTGGTAGAGAGCAGACGAGGCCTGGGCATGTTCATCAATGCCGGCGCACGCGGTTTGTTGCTCGCAGGCGAACGAAAGAAGTTTCTTGGCGAACAATGGCCGAGAGTCCGCGCGACCATCGAGCGGCTCGGCCTGAAGGTGGAAGAACTGCTGAACGACGCAAACCCCAAGCCGTCTTCGGATAACGCACAGTCGAAACGCGCCGAGTCCAAGCCCCGCGAGGAGGAGCGCTAAAGCCATGGCATGCATAGAAGCACGCGGTCTGCGGAAGGCATTCGGAACAACGGTCGCGGTGGACGGCATCGATTTGTGTGTCGAACAGGGCCGCATCCTCGGACTGATCGGGCCCAACGGGGCGGGCAAGACCACAGCGCTCAATGCGATTCTAGGCCTCACCTCCTATCAGGGCGAACTGAGGGTGCTCGGACGAGACCCCTGGACGGAGCGCGAAAAGCTCATGCGCGATGCCTGTTTCATTGCCGATGTCGCCGTGCTGCCGCGCTGGATGAGGGTTTGGCAGGCTTTCGACTACTTCGCGGGCGTGCATCCGCGATTCGACCGCGCGAAGGCGGAAGGCTTTCTTGCCAAGACCACCATCGGGCGCACCAGCAAGGTCCGGGAATTGTCGAAGGGCATGGTGGCGCAGCTGCATCTCGCCCTGGTCATGGCCATTGACGCGAAATTGCTGGTGCTGGACGAGCCGACACTTGGCCTGGATATTTTGTATCGCAAGCAGTTCTACGATTCGCTGCTGAACGACTACTTCGATCGTAGCCGCACTATCGTGGTGACCACCCATCAAGTGGAAGAGATTCAGGACGTCCTGACCGATGTCATGTTCATTAACCGCGGCCGCATCGTATTTGATTGCAGCATGGAAGAATTCGAGTCGCGCTTTCTGGAAGTGATGGTGCATCCCGAGCAGATCGCCGCAGCACGGGCGCTCAAGCCGATTCACGAACGCCAAGTGTTCGGGCGCAGCATCCTGCTGTTCGATCGTGTCGAACGCAACCAACTCGCCGGGCTTGGCGAGGTGCGAACGCCGAACATCGCCGACTTGTTTGTTGCCGTGCTCAGCAATCAAAGCGGCACGGCCCAAGGAAGGGCTCGATGAGTACTCCAGCAAACACCGCGCCCGGGTCTCCCCTGGAATCGCGAGTGACCGCGCCTGCGGTCATCACCGCCAGTCGGCGCTGGTACTGGTCGGTGCGGCGCGAATTGTGGGAGCACCGTTCAATCTATATTGCCCCGCTGGCCGCCGCCGCCGTTTTTCTGCTCGCCTTCTTGATTGCGTTGACGCTCAGCCCGACGCATCGGCGCGAGCCGCTCGACATGCCGTACGAATTCGCGGCTGCTCTGATCATGGGCACGGCTTTTATCGTGGGGATTTTCTACTCACTCGACGCGCTGTACGGAGAGCGCCGCGATCGCAGCATCTTGTTCTGGAAGTCGCTGCCGGTTTCCGATCTCACTACCGTGCTCTCGAAGTTCGCCATTCCCCTTATCGTTCTGCCGCTGCTGAGTTTCGCGATCACCGTTGTCACGCAGTTCGTCATGATGCTGCTGAGCAGCGCAGTTCTACTGGGCAGCGGCCGGAGTGTCGGTACGCTCGGGGCACGGATGTCGTTCTTCCACATGTCGCTGATGCTTCTCTACCACATTCTGACCGTTCATGGCCTCTGGTACGCGCCCATCTACGGCTGGTTGCTGCTGGTTTCAGCTTGGGCACCACGCGCGCCGTTTTTATGGGCGTTCTTGCCTCCGTTCGTGATCTGGGGAGTCGAAAAGATTGCGTTCAGAACTTCGCATTTCCTCGGCATGCTGCAGTACCGCTTGGCCGGGCCGGAGCCTTCCACCACCCCAGCGCGGAGCGGAAACCTGATGGAAATGATGTCAGCCCTTACTCCGGCGCAATTTTTCAGTACGCCGGGTCTGTGGACAGGGCTGGCGGTCGCCGCGATATTCCTCGCCGCAGCGGTGCGGCTACGGCGGTACCGCGAACCGATCTGAGTCGCGCGTGGTCTTGATGCAACGCTCAGCACCAGGAAAAAACCAGTGGCGCAACACGGCTGTAATGTTCAATTCGATGTTCAGGAGGAACGATGAAACCACCGATTGATGTTAACTGCTCAGCGATGGAATGTACTTCACTCGTAGCCAGCGCTCCGATTTGGCAGGACATCCTGGCACAGGCGATGACCGGCGAAGTACTCGCCGCCGTGAACTATGCCTCCCTATCGGAGATTTGTGACGATCCCGCAGAAGTCGCCGATGCATTAGAGCATGCTGAAGCGGAACGGGGGCATGCCGCTTGCTTCGCTGCCGAGGGCCGCAAGATTGGAGTGGCTGTCGCCAATAACGTCGACGCCAAGCATTGGAAGCGGCTCCGCGAAGCATTTCTGCACTGCATCGCAGAGCGTGACTTCATTGGCTGCTTGATCGTCCAGGAGATCATGCTGGAATCCTTCGCCGTCGCAAGCTATTCCCGCGTCGGGAAGGTGGCACCAGGGAGTCTGGGCGAAACCTTTGCCCGCATCGCAGCCGAGGAAGCAGACCACGTCGATCACGCCCTGTCGATTCTGAGAGCGGAGCGAGCCCAGGACGCGCAACGATTCGACGACAAGGTCTACCGGCTGCATCTGGAGGTGATGACTACCCTCGCGCAGATGCTGGCGAAGGAATGCAAGGATGGACATTGCGAAGTGTGCCACGCCAGCTGCGTGAAGCCATCACTTTTCGACGTCAGGCTCAGTGCAGCGGAGCTTCGCGGAGCGTCGCTGCAACAGTATCTAAAGACCCTCGACATGCTGGGCATACCCGGGGAGGTAACACTTACATGGGTGACTCAGTTGCCGGTATAGCTAGGCGAGCGCGGACGAGCGAGGTCGATTTCGCTCTGATCGGGCATCAGGAGAGTTGGAGAGCGGCTGCCGACGTACTTGCTGTCCTGCGCGGACCGGAGCGTACGCCACTGCCGGACGATGAGGTCAAGGACATTCTTCCTTGGATTCCACCGCGAGCAGTCTGCCATGTGGACATTGGTTCGATCGTCGGCGCGAAGGGGCGCGGCCTCTACATCGACTCCTTCATTCCTCCCGACCGTCTGGAAACCGCCTACGTGCACGAGAACATCGCTCGCGTTCGAGGGGCGGCGGCCTACGCGATCCAAGCAGGAGCGAAGATCGTGAGTCTCGGCGGATTCAGCTCCATCCTGATCGAGGGCAACTTCGATCAGCTTCCGAAAAAGAACGATACGGTCTTCACGACCGGCAATACTTTGACAGTTGGTTTCATCGTTCAGGGCATCCAGAAGATGTGCGCGCTGGAAGGCCGGGACATCTCAAGATCAACGCTGCTCATCATTGGAGCAACAGGAGATGTGGGTTCCGGCTGCGCCCGCTGCTTGGCGCCCCTCGTGAGGCGCGTGCTGCTCAGCGCACGCAATCGAGAGCGACTATGCAGGCTCGCAGCTGCGTTGCAAGCCGATGGTGTTCAGGTGGAGATCGCTACGGATCTCCAGCGATTCTCCGTAGCGGCCGACGTTGTGATCTGCGCGGCGAGTCTGGCGTCTCCTTCGCTTCTGTTGGGCCGCATCGCGCCCGACGCAATCGTTTGCGATGCGGGCTACCCAAAGAACCTGTCTCCCAGGGCGAAAATGCTTGGCGCCAAAGTTTTCTTCGGAGGTCTGGGACAGATCACCGGCGGAATGAAGTTCACGCCGGATTATCATGGAGTTCTGAATCGGCATCCGTTCCCCGATGTGGTCCATGGATGTCTACTCGAAGGCATGGCTCTTGCTTTGGAACACCGGTTCGAGCCTTTCTCTCAGGGAAGAGGATTCATCACGCAGCAGCGCGTCGACGAGATGGAGACAATTGCTGCACGTCATGGGATCTATCTCGCACCACTTTACAACGCCGACGGACCATTGGAGGACGGACCGGATGCCAGATGGAATGGTCGACAGGAGAAGTCCATGAGCGAAAGACCAAGTCGAACTATCGAATCTTCTTGGGAGATAGGTTGGGAGGGTTAACTGACCATACTTCCCAGTGGGAGGAACTAGGTTCGACAGCGTATCCCCGGCGGAGAGCGAGCCAATCGGCGTGGTTCGTTCGGGCTGGCTAGGGGCGGCCCGGTGCTCTCGCTTGATTTGCACGATCGCCTTGGGCGTAGGGTTTGTAACTGAGGCTGTGGCTGATTGGACTGGGCTGGTAGCCCTAATCTTTTTTGGTCCCTGGGGGTCGCTCAGTCTTGCACGGCTCTATGTCTTATTCGGTACAGGGAAGAATTCACTGGCATTTGCGCTTGGTCTGGGCCCGGCAACGGCTTTCATTGCCCTGTTCGTGGTCGCCTCCATTGAGTTTTCTCGGTCGGGGTTCCCCCTTGAGGTGTTCCGCCACTTTTAATTCTTCATAGTAATGTTTCGTGGGATTCTGCCGCCGTTTGCCAATTGGATGAATGGGCTCCGCCCACGACTTGCAACACTCGGGGCGTTGTTCCTTTGGCTCTCCAGTATCTCTTTGGCAATGCTCGGGTTAAGCAGTATCGTCGCATTCCAGACGATGGCGCACGAGGCAAAGGGGATGGGGAGGAATCGCGCTCGCTCCCAAGGGCGATTCGCTCGCGGTCGGAACCGGTCAATTCTAGCTCCATGCGTTCCGCGCGACGCATGCCATTGCTCCCACGATCCCGAACATTATGCCGAACGGTACAGCCTGGTTGCGAACGAATCCCATATTTTCACTTCCTAAACCCACCGCGTAACCGAGACCGAACCCCAGACCCATGCACGTCAGGATAATGACCGCGTTGAGGACCTTCCACTTCGCGCCCTGTCCGGAAGCGATGGCGAACCCCGAGCCCAGAATCAACGCCGCGAGCCAGATCACCTCCATCGCGTCCTCCTACTTGACTCGACAATATTCAAACTTTAATGCAAACGCAGATGATCCTCAATCGCCTTCGGCAACGAACGTGGTTCTCGACCGTCGAGCGCGTGCGGGGCTTTCCTAGCGCACGGCATTTATCCGGTGGTGCCTTGCGGTACCGGCGTGGTAGCGGTGCCATGAACATTAGAACACCAGGCAAAGCAAACATGAGCGCCACGACGCGCTCTTCGGTCAGCGGCCCGTGGCAGTTTCCGCCAAAGCCTTGACTTCACCGAAAACAAGAGAGTAGCTTGCAGATGTGGGTTCCCGTAGCAACAAAGATGTCGAACGAAACGTAAAAGCAAAACGGGAGGAAAGAAAATGGGCGACAACGAACGAGTATCACTCTCCGTTAGCAAAGAAGCATGGCGAAACTTTACCGAGTATGTCAGCGCAAACTGTTTTTCGACGCAACTGCCTCCCGCCGTGAACCATTTGATCGCGGAACTGGTTCTAATCGCCGCGAGAAGCAAAGACCAGGCAATGCGCGCCGGCGCGTAAAAGAAAAAAAGAGAGCAGCGCCGAGCAAGCCGGACGGGGAAGGGCCCCCGTACTGCCGCGTCACTACCAAATCCGCGATTCGGTCCCCGAACTATATGTGGCGGAAGGGTTCTTCCAGGTTATCGCCGGAAGCTTTTTGGGCGTCTCGCTCGAGCGATTTGGTGACCAAGTCCTTCGAGCCCAGGCCCACCGCGAGCGCCAGGGTAATCACAATCCCTCCAAACAGAATGCCAAAAGCAAGCTTCACAATGCCAGGCGCAATTCTCAGGTGCTCGAGGGCCATCGCCACGGTCAGCACCACCACCATCCATTTCACGCCCAGGCTCAGAAGACGCGCGTAGTGCAGGTTCAGGTTCACGGCGCCGATCAGCACGCTCCGTGCAAGAAAGCGAGCGACGACGCCGCCGACCAGCAAGACGATTGCAGCGCCGAGCATGTTGGGAATGTAGGCGACGACGCTTCGTGCGAGCTGAGAGGTCCATTCAGCATCGACAGCTGCAATGCCGATGAGAAATCCAGTAACGATAACCAAAGCGGCGATCGCTCTCGATACCAGCAGTGTCGGGCTCTTCCTGGGCGACCACTCAGCCACAGAAGGAAAACCCCACTGGGCAAGGTGATCGTCAAATCGCATGCTCGAGAGCAAGCGCCGCACGACAGCCGCAAGAATCCAGCCCACTACGATCGAGATCAGCAACGCCACGACCAGCGCCGCCACTCCCGGCAGCAGGTTTGCGAACCTTGTCAGGAATCGCGCGGTGGATTCGGCGAGTTGTTGCTTGACTTGACTCCACATGAATACCTCCGTGACAGCTCCCACAGAACTAAGGGTTGAACTGGTCCGGCCAGCGCCATCGGGACACGAGGTACGTTTTGCCGGCCTCGTAGGCGACGGATAAGCGTTCGAGCCTCTCTTCCAATGCTGTTCTTCCGGCAGTTTCCACATCATGTGCATAGGAGGAGACCCAAGCCAGGTATAACGGCGTCATCGACTTGAGCAGGTGATCGCGATTGATGGTTCGCAGGCGATGCGCCAGCGCAAAGTCATAAACAATGCGAACCCACAATTCGTCGGGCATGCGAAATTGTTCGGACGGCAAGCGCGCGAGCTTCCTGAGTTCGAACAGCGTGGAGGGCGGAAGCACCAACCCCCAAATCTCCTGCAGGTCTCGAATTCCCAGCTGGAACGATTCCATCATGCGGCTGATATCCACAGTCCCGGTGTCTTGGGATACCAGGACAGGCTCACCGATCGCGGACACAGAGACGGAAGCACGCGTTCTTTGCCAGCATGCTGCGTTTCGTTCCATCTCCAGAAATATAGGACTCAGAATCTGGGCCACCAGCGAACTGATATTCATCCAATCCGTTGGCGGGTAGATGCGCGCTGGGAGATAGACCTCACAAACCTGCAGATTCTCGCACAGAGCTGCGGGCGCAACGGACGCGAGCGAATGCACAGAATTCCCTCCGACCCCGGCACCGCGCTCCGGTCCGAGCATCTTCTGGAACAGCCGTCGCGAAAGCCCTAAGTCTGGCCCCATCGGATTGTGGATTCGCCTTCCGTACAGACAGCGCATGAGCGGAGAGATGATGCTGCTGTTTAGCAACCCCTCGAATTTGCGGCGAGCATACTGCGGTACGACCAGATCGAGATTCCTTTCGAGGAGCGGCTGCGCCAACTCGCGAATCCATCCTGGCGCGGCCGTCTCGAGGGTAGAGGCGATGACGCAGCAGGCTCGCGCGCCGAACTTTTCACTGGCTGCAAAGACCGCTTGATGGGCAGCCGACGTACCGACGACTGACGTTCCCGGAGTGGCCGACCCCAATAGCGGCCAGAAAATCAGATGACAGGAAGAAGCGCTCCGTTTGGCTTCCGCTACACTGCTCTGATCGGGTTTGGCAGCCCGATCATCCCGCAGCACCACGACGCGCGGAGAGCCAGGAAGAACTTGCAGGGCGTCGCATACGGCCGCCAAAGCCTCTGGACCGAGTTCCGCAAGAACGCCCACCACCAAGTCGGCGCTATCAACTTGTTCGATTTTTTCCTGTACTTGCTCGTGGATGGGTTCGACTTCCACTGTGCAACCCTCTGGACCCGATTTTTACCAGCGAAGTTCCGGCGCCTGTCCTTGATTCTTTGTGAGACCGCTCGCGCGGATTGCGGCAGCCTTACTGCAAAAATGATTCATAGTGGAAGCGACATAATTCCCATTAACGGGATGCGGACCCATGCGGGCCGGGCATTCAGTTCATAGCGTACTTCATAGAGCGCCTTGTCCAGGAGGAATACATCCAGTAGCTTGTGAAAATCGGAAGTATCAGCCGGCAGAAACTCCGCGTCTCGCGCGGTTTCGCGATAGGCTCGCAAAAAGGCTGCGGCTGCCGACCGCTCCCAGAGCTGGGCCCACGGCTCCAGGCGCGTCAGATCCTCGGAATGGCGTGTGGAATAATTGAGCAGGCTCGAGTAAGCGGCATAACTGAACGATCGCAGCATGCCCGCCACGTCCTTAAGCGGGCACTGTTTCGAGCTGCGATACTCGAGCGGCCGGGCCGGTTCGCCTTCAAAATCCAGGATCACGAAATCCGTCTTGACCCGCAGCACCTGGCCTAAGTGGTAATCTCCATGAATTCGAATTCGCTGGCTTCGAAAGCTGGCTGATTTTAGCGCCCCGAAGTAATCGAGGATACGACGGCGCCGACTGAGCACGGTAGCTGCAATTTCGATGACTTCGTCCGGCAAGAACGGCATGCGCTCTCTCAGCACGTCCAAGTCGCGGGATGCATGCTGGTGGAAGTCGAACAGCAAGGTCTGGAAATTCTGGGACGTGAACGGTTCCGGTGCGAATGCCGGATCGTCCGACGGCGCAGCCAGCGCCAAGTGGAGCTCGGCGGTTCGCCGCCCGAGCGTCGCGGCGGCATCGAGATAGAATCCCAGATGGTCTCGAGCCACCTGTGAGTCTGACTGCTCGGAGAGCTCCAGCGGATCCCCAGGTTCAGCACTCCTGTTCTCTGGAAATGGAAGCGGCGCAGAGGTCTCGAAGTAGCGGTCCAGCTCTTCGATGGTCCATTTCCAGCCGTCGCCTTCATTGGCGACCAGGCCTTGCAGCATTGTCACGATCGTCGGTTCGGCATGGCCTGCGGCCGGCTGGAGTTCGATCGAGCCGGCGAAAGGAGGAATCCGGTCGAAGGTTGTCTTCTCGGTGAGATGTCGCCCGATCTCGGCATCCGGGTTCAGCCCCGGCTCCAGGCGGCGGAACAACTTCAATATGAAGCGGTCGCCGTACAGAATCGAAGTATTGCTTTGTTCTGCCGTGCTGCGCCGCACCGTCAACGGCGGCTCAGCTGAACCACGGAGCTCCTGAAAGAACTTACCCGGCACGCCCCGAATGATGCGCTCGTCGCTTGTGCGCAACTGCCTCCCGTTTTCAATAAGTGTGAGCAACTCCAGGCATACGTTGTCGTCTTGCACACCGTCGTACAACAGGCCGTCCACCTTCGCCGATAAGACGGAGGCGATGATTGCGCTCGGTGCCACGCGTCGCAATTCGTTCGCGGTTGTTCCCAAGGTGATGGCCAGCGGCACCTGGTACACCTCAGGCTCCCCGGCTTCGAACTGGACCTCGACCAGCGCCCAGGCAGAATGCGGCTCCTTTATTGGCGCCCAGTTGATGATGCGCGTTGACTTGATCGCGCGGGCTTTTCCTGCGAACCAGCGTTGCTGCGGAAGATATTCGGGAAGGTTCACAGTCTCCAGACGTTTGCGGCCCATGCCTTCAAATATGCTTGCCCATCCGGCGGTTACGTCAAGCGGCGCATGTTCAGCCGGATCCACAGCAGCCTCGGTCGAATCGGCCTTCCTCTGAAGTTCCAGCCACAGGAAACTGTAAGGAGCCAAAGTCAGGCGGTAGGGCTGGCGCTCGATGGAGGGAAACTCTACATACCCCAGCATCTCGACCGGAACCATGCCCTCCCGCTTTGACAAGTCCAGATCCACGGGCTGCGCGAAACGAGAAAGATTGGCAACGCAAAGAACCTGTTCTTCGCCATAAGTCCTAAGGTAGGCCAGCACTTTGCGGTTCGTCGGGTTCAGGAACTCGATGTTGCCGCGCCCGAACACGCTGAACAGCTTTCGCAGAGCGATCATGTTTCGCATCCAGCTCAGAAGCGAAGAGGAATCGCCCTGCTGAGCTTCCACGTTGACCGCTTCATATCCCAAGACGGGATCCATGACCACCGGGCTGTACAAACGGGCCGGCGTGGCAGTGGAAAACCCGGCATTGCGGTCCGCGTTCCATTGCATGGGTGTGCGAACGCCATTGCGATCGCCCAGGTAAATATTGTCTCCCATTCCGATTTCGTCGCCGTAGTAGATGATCGGCGTGCCGGGAAAGGAAAGCAGCAGGCTGTTGAGCAACTCGATCCGCCTGCGATTATTGTCAACCAACGGAGCCAGGCGCCGACGGATGCCGAGGTTGATGCGCATGCGGGGATCGGCGCTATAGGCGATATACATGTAGTCGCGCTCATCCTTGGTGACCATCTCGAGCGTCAACTCATCGTGGTTTCGCAGGAAAAGACCCCATTGACAGGTGTCGGGGATCTCCGGGGTTTGCTGGATGATGTCCGTGATCGGCAACCGGTCTTCCTGTCGCAATGCCATGTAGATGCGCGGCATGAGCGGAAAATGGAACGCCATGTGGCATTCATCACCCTTGCCGAAGTAAGGCAGAACGTCGGTGGGCCACTGGTTGGCTTCGGCTAGGAGCACCCGGCTGGAATAATCGGCGTCAATCTCGCGCCGCAGCGTCTTGATCACCTCGTGAGTTTCCGGCAGATTCTCGCAACTGGTGCCGTCGCGCTCGACCAAATACGGAATGGCATCCACGCGCAGGGCGTCAACTCCCATGTCCAGCCAGTAACACATCACCTTGAGAACTTCCGCGACAACTCTGGGGTTGTCATAGTTCAGATCCGGCTGGTGCGAGAAAAAACGGTGCCAGAAATATTGCTTGGCTACCGGATCCCAGGTCCAGTTGGACCTTTCGGTGTCCGAAAAAATGATTCGCGCGTCCTTGTATTTGTCTTCCGTATCACTCCACACATAAAAGTCGCGTTCGGGGGACCCCGGCGGAGCCTGACGGGCCGCTTGAAACCAAGGATGCTGATCGGAGGTGTGGTTCACGACCAACTCGATCATGACCTGCAGGTCACGCTCGTGGGCCGCCGCCAGCACGGCGCGGAAATCTTCGATCGAGCCATACATGGGATGGACGTTCAGATAGTCGGAGATGTCGTAGCCGTCATCCTTGAGTGGAGACGGGAAGAAGGGCAACAGCCACAGGCAAGTGACGCCCAGACCCTGCAGATAATCCATTTTCTGAATCAGGCCCGGGAAATCGCCGATCCCATCGCCGTTGCTGTCTTTGAATGCGCGGACGTGCAGCTCATAGATGATTGCGTCCTTGTACCAGAGCGGATCCGCTGCGCTACCCGGCTTTTTTGCCATGTCGAATTTCCTCGCGCTCACGCCACGTGATTAGGTTCCGGCTGGAAAACAACCATTCCCAGAGGAGGAAGTGTCATATTCAATGAGAAAGGCCGGCCATGAATCGGAAGCGGAGCTGCCGGCAAGCCGCCGAAGTTGCCTTGGCCGGAGCCGCCATAGAAAGCTGCGTCGCTGTTTAAGATTTCCTTCCAGTAGCAGTCCAACGGAACGCCTACGCGATAATTTTCCCGAACCACCGGAGTGAAATTGCATACGAAAAGCAGCTGGTCATTCGGACCTGGCCCGCGGCGAAGGAAGCTGATGATGCTCCTTTGAGAGTCTTTGCAGTCCACCCACTCGAAACCTGCCGGACTAGAATCGAGCTCGTGCAGCAAAGGATGGCCGCGATACACAGTGTTGAGATCGCGAACCCACCGCTTTAGTCCTGCATGGAACGGTTCGTCGAGCAGTTGCCATTCGAGGCTTGCATCGTGATTCCACTCCGACCACTGCCCGAATTCGTTGCCCATGAACAAGAGTTTCTTCCCGGGATGGCCGAACATATAACCGTAGAGCAGCCGCAAATTCGCAAACTTCTGCCAATCGTCGCCCGGCATTTTTCGCAACAGGGAACCCTTGCCGTAAACCACTTCATCGTGCGAGAAGGGCAGGACAAAATTCTCAGCGAAGGCATAGACCAGGCTAAAGGTGATCTCGTTCTGATGGAAGTTGCGAAACACGGGATCCAGCGACATGTAATTCAACGTGTCGTGCATCCAGCCCATATTCCACTTGAGCCCGAAGCCAAGCCCCCCGACGTAGGTGGGCCGGGACACCTGCGGCCAGGAAGTCGATTCTTCAGCAATCATCGTTACATCCGGGAAGGCGGCATAGACGTGCTCGTTGAGCGCCCTCAGAAGATGAATGGCGTCGATGTTTTCCTTTCCGCCATAGCGGTTCGGCACCCACTGGCCTTCGCGACGTCCGTAGTCGAGATACAACATAGCAGCCACGGCATCCACGCGAAGACCGTCCACGTGATACTTGTCCAGCCAGAATAGCGCGTTGGCGGTCAGAAAGTTCTGGACCTCGTTGCGGCCGTAGTTGAAGACGAAAGTGTTCCAGTCCGGTTGCTCCCCTTGCCGGGGATCGGAGTGCTCGTAAAGATGAGATCCGTCGAAGTAACCGAGCCCGGCTTCATCCTTGGGAAAATGCGCCGGAACCCAATCCAGGATTACGCCGATTTCCTGCTGATGAAGATAGTCCACCAGGTACATGAAATCGGCGGGCGTTCCGAACCTGCTGGTGGGAGCGAAGTACCCGGTCGTCTGATATCCCCACGAACCGTCGAAGGGATGCTCCATGATCGGAAGGAACTCGATATGGGTGAAACCAGCGTCGTGGACGTAAGCAGCCAAAAGTGGCGCTAGCTCACGGTAGCTCAGCCAGCGGTTCGCTTCCTCCGGCACGCGCCGCCAGGAGCCCAGATGCACTTCGTAAATGGAAATCGGAGAACCGAGGCCATTCTTTTTTGCCCGGCTCGCCATCCAGGACTGGTCATGCCAGGAATAATCCTCGAGATTCCACACACGAGAAGCAGTCTGCGGGCGAATCTCTGCTGCGAAACCGTAGGGATCCGCTTTGTCGACCTTGTAATCGGAATAGCGCGATTCGATGTGGTATTTGTAGATGGCCCCTTGACCGATTTCCGGTACGAAGCCCTCCCAAACGCCCGCCGGGCTCGGGCGCATGCTGTTTGCTTCGGGATTCCAATCGTTGAAGTCTCCGATCACAGAAACCAGCTTCGCATTCGGCGCCCAGACGGCAAAGTGCACTCCGCGACGCCCCTCTTTCTCCGTGAGGTGCGCGCCGAGCTTTTCGTAGGCGCGGTAATGAGTGCCTTCTCCAATCAGGTACAGGTCGAATTCGCTGAGGGCTGATTGCACCATGCGCGCTCCCTGAATGCTTACTGCAATGTTCCGGGTCTATAGCCGCAATGGCTGGGCCCGGAGGCCGTATTGGAAATCCTGCTGCGCCGAAGCCTAACGGCGCACATGTAAAATATGCGCCGGCAGGCTCTCCGGCGTAAGCGCCACGTAGTTCCGGGAACCATGCCACAAATACTCACCTTGACCGAGAAGGTCGTGAACCTGGAAAGTCTGATCGGCGTCCAGCCCAAGGGAATTGAGATCGAGATCAACCCATCCCGTTTGCGCGCGGTCGCAATCAAGATTGACGATGACGACAATTCGGTCTGAAAGATCGTCGCTCGTTTTGCTGTAACAGATCAGCTGCGGATTATCCGTTTCGTGAAAACGGAGGCTGCGATTACCTTGCAGCGCGAGATGCTCTTTGCGGATCTGGTTGATCCGCGCAATAAAATCCCTCAAGCTTCCCGCAGAAAGCAGATTGCGGTGTTTGAGTTCATATTTCTCGGAATCTAAATACTCCTCGCTGCCAGGCTGAAGCGGCGTGCTTTCACCTAGCTCGAATGCCGGACCGTAGATTCCATAGCTCGCCCCTAGCGTTGCCGCCAGTAGGAGCCGGACCATAAACGCGGGGCGTTTGCCTACCTGAAGAAATCCCGGAAGAATGTCTGGTGTGTTTGGCCACAGGCTCGGGCGGAAATACTCCCGCAGTTCGGTCTCGACCAGCTCGCTGAAGTACTCGGTGATCTCCTGTTTCGTGTTGCGCCACGTGAAATAAGTATAGGACTGGGAAAATCCCAGCTTCGAAAGCCGCTGCATTACGGCAGGCTTGGTGAATGCCTCCGCAAGGAAGAGCACTTCGGGATGACGTTCCTTGATCTCACCGATCGCCCACTCCCAGAACGGAAATGGCTTGGTATGGGGATTGTCAACGCGAAAAATCCGCACTCCTTGACCGATCCAGTAATCGAAAACGCTCTTCAATTCCTCCCACAAGGCGCGCCACTCCGCGCTCTCAAAATCCAGCGGATAAATATCCCGATACTTCTTCGGTGGGTTCTCCGCATATTGTATGGTGCCGTCCGGACGCTTGCGGAACCATTCCGGATGCTCGCGCACGTAGGGATGATCCGGCGCACACTGAAACGCAATATCGATCGCGACCTCCAGCGCTTGCTTTTCAGCCGCGGAGACGAAGTGCTTGAAATCTGCG
>Ga0210394_10000818_pt1 | contig 56894 bp, 46 predicted proteins | sample IncBWC12MmetaG_FD_160121 | JGI IMG/M metagenome (GOLD analysis project Ga0210394, IMG submission 160121) | Forest soil microbial communities from Barre Woods Harvard Forest LTER site, Petersham, Massachusetts, United States - Inc-BW-C-12-M | ecosystem: Environmental > Terrestrial > Soil >...
GCAGTCTCAATCGCCACCTGCTCCGAAGTGTCCACTTATCCCTCGTGGACACTTATCGATGTGCCCACAACGGACAGCATCCTTATTTATTCTCAGTTCGTCCAGACGGCTTCAACCCGACGCTTACTATCCTAATGGACGTATCGCGCGTGGTTTTGGAATCGATCCTCAAAGAGAAGGCGGCTTTGAAGCGAAAGCCGCAGAATACAGCAATGGCGGGACGACTGCCGCGCCGATCAAGGTCGACTAAGCGATCAGAAAACTTGAAATTCGGCGGCGCGGCCTTCAGAGGTGAAACCCCAGCGGAGGGAGGAGGCGTTGCGAAGGCGAAGGGATTCGTCGAAGTAGGCAGTGCATGGCAAGGGAGCGTCCCAACACTGATCGCCCTGAGCGGGGACGTAGACGGCGAGACCCGAGACCGTGTGTCGGAGGATGAGTGCAGGGTTGGGGAGAGGCGCCGGTCGCTGGACCCCACGAAGGGCTAGTAGCGGTTCCTTCCAGCCGAACGAGATCAGACACCAGATTGAGGAAAAGACGAGCGCAGCTAGCACGAGGTTGGCGGACGAGCGCTGGCGCTGGAGGTCCAGGGACACAATACCCCAAGCCCCCAGGGTTGCGGCAGCAGTCCAAATGGCGAACTGAGCGAATCGGAGATCGGGGGAAGCTGCGAACCAAAAAATGATGCCGGCGATAGAAGGAAACAAGAGCGAAAGCCAAGGACGGGCGGGATGTGGTTTTCCGCGGAAGCGAAGAGTCAGCGACACGACCAGACCGGCAATAGAGATTGCCAGCGGCACTTGGAACGCTGGCCGGTTTCGAAGTGCCCGATTCAGCCAGACACCGAGCCAGTGGAGACCTTGCGTGTCACGAAAAGGCGTGTCGGGGATGCGTCCCCAGGATCTAACGCCGAGGGCATACCACCTCGCGGCGGAGAGGGGAATCTTCCAGGCCACGGGCTGTGCAAAAACGGTGGCTGGGTAAAAGGGATACCCGCTCAAAATGATTCCGCGTGCGCACCATGGAACGAGGATCAGAGTTGATAGGGCGAGCGCAGCGAATATGTACTTGGTGCGTTGGCGTGCGGACCGGCCGAGCAGCCAAATCCCGCGAAAGGCGAGGCACCAAGCGAGCACGGCAAAAACGATGGTGGAGAGTTTGAATGCCACGGCCAAGGAAAACAAAGTCGTGGCCACAATGAGCCGGAAAGCGTTAGTTTTGCGGGGGTCACTTTCATCTTCCTGACATAGGTGTTCGAAGAGAATACCTGTTGCTATGAGGCAGACAACAGTGGCGGGCTCATCGGTTTGAGTGCCGGCGATACGAGCGCGCACGGTCCAGAAAAGAACGGGGATTGCGAGGATGATATAAAACCAATCTGCTAGAGAGGTTGATACCCGGCGGACGACACGGGCGCAGGCAGGCAACAGAGTTGCCCACAATGCGGAGAGCATAAAGCCAGTGAACAAGTGAAACTCTAATTCCTTCCATGGTCCTTGCCCCAGCGCGGCAATGCAAAGAAAGACGGAGCTATTGAAGCCGAATCTTCCATGAAGGTTCGCCAAGCCCGGAACTACTGGGTACGTCTGGATCCAGCGGACAGCCGGGGCGCCGTACAGGCCGGTGTCGTAGTGTTCACAGGGGGCACACGAGCGAAGAGCGAGTAGGAGTGTAAATGCAATGCCAAGCAGAAGCAGCCAGCGAGAGCGTTGCCAGATGGCGTGCCAACTCGTCAGCAGTGAGGAGCGGTTTAGAGCGAGCCCTAAAATGCTGGCGCAAAAGAGAAAGACCGTAATGTACGCGGTTATGGAAAGGACGAGATTCCAAATTTGGAGAAGCGCCACAGAACCCGCGAGCCCCATCCAGAACGCGTCCACCGGGAAGAAGTTATTGGTGAATCGCGAGAGCAGAAGTGAGCCGATGCCGATGAAAATGACGGCGACCACAGCCCAGGTAAAGAAAACATCCAATGTCCAAAGGCTGAGCATTTAGGTCCGGCCCTTTATTGGTGTAGTGGATTTTCTCCACCGCATCCCGCATCCAATGGAATTCATCCAAGTGTGACGCAATGAATGAAAGTCATTTCACCTATTACCGAATACTGGAAATTTAGGCCTGGTTAGACCCTGCCCAACTATTGGGGAGGAATCGAATCTCACCGGGAGCAAGAGCCAACACCCGCATAGCACCATCGCAATCGAACACCCGACGCCAACAGACCGCGGTATGTGAACGATGGGGAGCACCCACCACCACACAGCGACGATGCGCAGGGCGCGAGATGATTCGATTGTCCCGCTGGGAGTGCTCCTTTGGTGGAAGAGTTCGCGTACATCCTGGTTCCTCGCGTCAGTGATTTCACGAGAGGCAGCACCCCAGCCGTGAAGCAACGGTGCGCGAGCCGGAGACCAGCATAACTGGCTATCGGAGATTCCCCGCTCGTTAGCTTCCGCGTAATAGCGCTCGTAAAAAGATACAAGTGTCGGCGCATTTACAATGAATCCCAGAAACGACAGATAGAGAAGAGCCTTTGCCGCTTTTCCCTCAAGCAGGCCCGTTAGGGCCATCAATCCCGGCAGAGCGGGGAGGAGATACCGCGGTCCCCAGGACCAACCGCCGTTCCAGTTTTCATAGAGCGCATGCAACCCTAGGAAACAGAGAAAAAGTCCAACGACCAAGAGCGCCTCGATCGGCTTTGTTTTCCAGGCTTTGCGGAATGCCGGGATCGCTAAAAGCACGGCCGGGGAATACCAGATGATTCCACGTCCGGGACTAAAGAGCAAACCAGCGATACCCTCCGGGAGCGCGGAGAAAGAGAAGATCCAAGGCTGGCCGAAGGTGAATGGATTTGCGAAACGCAAGTAATTATAGAGGAGGTAGAGAAGCAGGCCCAAGCCGCCGCCAAATGCCGGTGTCAAAGCGAGGCGCGCTGGCGTTTTCTTCAAAAGAAGATACGCCGAAAGCGCGGGAGCAAGAAAAATGCCGGTGGGTTTTGCCAGCACTGCCAGCAGCCCAACTAAGCTAGCCAGCAGAATCGTGTGGTTCGAGCGGACAAAAACTAGATAGATACCGGCAGCAACCAACAAGGAAAGTAAGGGATCAGCGTAAAAGGTCCGCGCATACACCATGGCGATGGTGCCTGCTGCAAAACAGAGCGAAGCCCGGCGAGCGCCTTGTATAGTGCTCCCGAGCTGAAGGGAGATCAGCGCAACCAACGCGACCGTTGCTGCAGTAAAAAAAGCGGGCAAGACCCCGGCGAATGCGGCGGCAACAAAATGCAAGGGTATGTGCAACAACCGAGATGCCAAGGAGGCGGTCATGACGAAGGGGACCGCGAGCAGCGATTGCAACGGATACCAGGAAGAATAGATTTGGCCGTTGCGCCCGGGAAAGCCAAGTCCAACCGGTACAGTCAGATTGTGCCGAGTGACGATGGACTCAGCGACCGCCAAGATGGAGTTCCCGTCGATGGAATAAATACCTGGAGGAAGAAACGCAAGGTAAACGAGACCGGTCCCGAGTGCCAAAGCCCACGCCAGTCTGCGTGTGTCAGAATTATTCATTCGTGAAAGGGTACACCAAGTGTGACCTCAAGGTGCCTCGCGATTGCTCCGGAATATGGAACGACAAGATCCAGATACTCGAAGATGCTTGAGGGACACAGCGAGAACACGGTCCAAGCGGCGGCGGTCGAGAAAGGGTGAAACGGCGGCAAGTCGCAACTCAGCGAATCCAGCTGCGCCAAGGTTTAGAGGGCGGGGCATTAGCAGCAAACTGTGCCGAGAGCGCGATAGTGGGAAGTCGGAACAATACTCCAAGCAAAAGCCAAAAATAGGCATTCAACAGAAAATCCTCATATGGCTGAATGCCGCCAAAAGTGGCAGGAAAAAGCAGGAAAAAAGCATACCAGAAGATGACAAAAGCAAGCGGAAACCAAGGAGAGCCTTTTAGTTTCTTGACTACCTTCCACGCGGAGAACAAAATCGCAAGGCCCATAGTGATCCAGAGAACGAGGCCGCCGATCCCCATCTCGACGACAAGGGTTCCAAATCCACTCTCGACTCCTGTGACGGGTGGCTTTGCGTTGAAAAAGCGTGCGACATATTGCCCACCGAGCGCAGTGGTTCCGATGCCATAGCCATAGAGCCACCGGTCGTAGCCGAAAGCGCCGAGAAAATTCTGAATGGGGTAGTCCCAACCACGGTGTGTCAATTCGCTTGTCCCGCTGTTGGGTGTGAGTGCTTCTTGGTAAAGAGTTAGCCGCGAAAAGAGAGCGTCAGGATATGCAAAAAAAAGCAAAACAATGCCTAGCCCAATGCCTAGCGCGGCTCGCTGAATGGCGCGAAATACGCGCAGAGTCTCATACTCTCGCCAGGGGGCACCCCAGATGAAGGCAAGGCTGGTTGCCAAAGCATTGATTATCGCCCACATGAATGAACCCCTGGATGCGGTTAAGAATGCTCCGGGGGCGGTAACCGCGATGGCTATAAAGGCAAGCGCTCTGCCTCGCTTCTGGCGGAGAAGGAGGTAGCCGCTATACCCAAGGACTAGTAGCCAGGCCACGATTATAAAATCCGCGTAGCGACCGGTGCTGACAAACACGGAAGTGGGCCGGTAAGCCATAACAGTGCCGGTCAAAGAAACGCGATAGAGAGTGCTTAGCATTAGGAGGTCTTCCGCAGGTTGCGCGGGGTTCAAAAAAGACGGACCAAGAATGGACTGAGCGATGCCGAGTGAAATAATTATGAGAGCGAGAGCTATGTTTGCCGTAAAAAAACGGCGCAGTTGAGCCTCGGAATTGATAAGGGCATAGCCTAGGAAGACCATCGGAAAGTAGTAGAAGAAGATTTTGAATCCCATGAGACCGTACCAAATACTTGTGGAGGCGGGATTGAATATTTGGAGGACGCCGAACCACACAAAGATGAGCACTGGTCCGAGGAAAGGAGGGCGGAAGGAAGTTACTTCCTTTCGCCGGAGGGCCGCCAAGAAAGAGATGAATACTACAAGCGCCAGAAAATCCTTGGCAAAATAGATCGCCATATTGTTGCCAAGGAATTTCCGTGCAAAGTCCTCAAACAGAAGCCAGGTCAGGAAAAAGTACACCCCGTTGCGCCAGTTGTTGAGAATCCCGATGACAATCGCGCCCCCAACCACTGCCATGCCCACATAGGCCAGGCCTGCGAAATCATCTCTGATCACGTATTGAGCGACTTCGTAGGCGGCGAAGGCGCCCACGACGTAGGTTCCGATGGTGAGTAGCGGACCTCTCGGTAACTGACGTAATGACAAATCAGAGGCAATTCTCATAGCTTGGCTCTATGCCGTGCCTGATGATTATTACCGAGTCTAGTTCATTCGGAAAGAGGCATTACGCCAAACGAGCAAGTCCGTTCCAGGACTTTCCCATCTTGCGCACCCTTTATCAGAAGTTCTGCGCTTGGCGCGCAGAAGCATTTCTGCAACGGATCGTTGACAAAACAGGAGAAGGTGACCGAGCTTTCTAAAGAATAGCCAGTCACCCCACTCCTCTTTTCTCTACCTAGTTACACAACGGCACTTAGCGGGGCTTTCGTTGGCACCATGAGAGCCAATTGTTGCACTGTAGTTCAACGTGTCGCCAAATAACTGTTCGCAAAGAATCTTCCAGGTCCGAACGATCGCCACATCGCGGGACCGAGCAGGGCCTTGGCGCGGTCTGGATTTATTGTCGCAAGATAATTTGGCACTGGTCCGATAACCGGATCGAATCTTGGTTGGGCATCAGGAAGACAACGCACTCCAGTAAATTGCTCTTGAAGTCCAAAAATGGAATATCCCATTGACTTCAGATATTTGTGAGTAGAAGCAGGGAAGAGTGCCTCCTCCTCAAAAACAATGTCGCGCACGGCTTTCCGTTCGAGAAACCGCGTCATGCCCTGGAGAACGGCCAGTTCACTTCCTTGCACGTCCAGCTTCAAAACGCCTATAGTTTCGTCCTCATCGAGAAGGCTGTCCAAATTTCGAATCAATACCTCGATTACCGAGAGATGTGGAGAGGATCCTGCTGTGTTCGAAATCCAAGCTGAACCTCGATTGGTCTGAAACCAGTCATTTGTATGAAGCAAAGCATGCCCGCTCTCAATGCCTAGAGCGGCTTGGTGCAGAGCAAACGAGCCACACCTGTGATCTTTCTTCCAAATCTCCACGTTCTCCCTCAGAGATTCAAACACCTGAGGATGTGGCTCGAAGCAGATGATTCTTCCCCTGGGACCCACTCTGATGCCGAGAATACTAGCCGTATAACCTATGTTTGCTCCGGCGTCGATCGCCAATTCTCCAGGTTCGGTCAGCCTCCAGAGTGTCTCGGTAACTCCAAATTCGTACAATCCATGGCAGGCAATGTTATATCCGATAGCCTCATGTGGATTGATTTTGATCGGCAAACCCCAGGGAAGTGTTACAACAATTTCCCGCTTAGAACGCCAGAGGTATTCAAGCCTCAATCTCTTTAAGACTTGAAGGGGTTGAAAAAAGTAAGGAGGTGGGGCTAGGCGCAGAAGGGTTCTAGACATCAGCATTCGAGCTCCGAGTGAGTTGAAGGGACGGGCAACTTCTTACCTACGACTAGAATTTCCATGCTTGGGTTATTGTTGGCCAATTACTGATAATACGACAGTTATGTAAAACGTTTAAGCTATCAGCCGTGACTGGTTTTCGCTAAGAGTGGCATTAAACGACCAAAACACGCCAAATCCAAAAGAGTAGAACTTGTAGCTACCGTCCGGACGGCAACATAGCCAAACGGCAATTTCAATTTCGCAAAACCATGGGTTCAACCGCACACTCCCCCCTCTGTTTCTAATCATAATTTGCAACAGCCCTTTGCTGGCGTTTTATGACATTTTCAAGGTCGCTTACAGCGTTTTGATGCACACTGTCACTAAACTATCGGCCGTCGAAGGTCGAATGATTTTCTGAGAGGGGAAAACGTAATGAAGCGCATGGCCGTTCTCGCTCTTTTGCTGGTCAGTTCTGCCGGAGCGCAGCGGTTGCCCCCGATTGATACGTTTGCGTATGGCCAGGCTCTGGTTCCTTCTACCACAACTGCCAGTACGATTTCCGGCCAGCCAACGGCGGTCCTGCAAAGTGCTCAGAATTTTCAGAATGGCCGGTATATCACGATCTTCAACGCTGGCTCTCCTTGCGGTCTTTCCGCCCCATCTGGCCCCACGCTTACACCTTCAGTAGATTCAGGTGGTCTCAATACCTTACCGGGCCGTCCCGGAAGCTCGACCTATGCGTACAAGATCGTTGCTGCCGACAAATTTGGCTGCTATACGGCGGCGTCCGCTCCCGGATCAACCAGCGCCGGTACGAGCCTTGGAAGGCTAACCGTCAACATTTCGGGTCTGGCGCGCTCTAACAATGTTGTCACGGTGACAACTAGCCCGGCCCACGGTTTGGTAGCCGGTGAGCTGATCCTCATCAACTATTTCAGTTCCACGGACCCGACGTTCGAGGGCTATTGGATTGTTCAGTCTATAGTGGATTCGACGCACTTCACCTTTTTGTCTAGCCTGGACACCCGCACTGGAGCTACGTCCTCTGCGACTGGCGGCACCCTCTGCGCCTACCACGCCAACCACATCACTTGGCCTGCCGTGATGGGTGCCTGGAAGTATTACATCTACGGGCGCACAGGTGGAGCTTTCACTCTGCTCGGTCAAACGCTGAACAATTTCTACAACGACTTCGGTTCGCCGATGAACGATAATCAAACGTTCCCGGCATTCATTCCAACCACGGCCCCCTCAGTTGGCGGCAACGATCACCTGACCACTAAGATCGTTTCCGGGGGCGGCACGACCTTGCTCAAACTCGCAACTAACGCGGGTGCTTCGTTGCGCGGAGCGACAGCCAAGTCAGATGACGGGCCAGCGCTCCGAGCTGCGATTTCTGCTGCTCGCGGATACGCGCCAGTTCAGGTCTCTTTTCCCCTCACGATAAATTCCTATACGCAGCTCGACCCTGCGGTGATCAACTTTAAGTTGAACTTGATGAGTAACATCACCGTCAACGACACTTTGGAATTCAGCGACGGTGCTACAGTGACAGGCTTGACTGCTCCCCCAGGGACGGCTTTCGCCTGGAGCGGTACCCCCCAGATTTCAGGTACGGCGTACCCGCTGATTGCAACGTTCGGCAATTCAGACCTGTTTCAATACGTGGCACTGGTCAGCAACGTGCAGAACGGTTATCTGACCTTCTATGCTCCCGGAACCGTTAACGACAGCTTCGATTACGTCATCTTTTCTGGTGGCGAGGGATTGAACAACGATTACATTGGAATGCTAGCCGTATTTCAGTCTGGCGGCTTCAGCTACCGTTTTAACAAAGACTTATTCACCACGAGCGCAGCGGGGGGTACAAGCGAATCCTTCATCGGCTATTCGCCACTTCCCTCTGTGGCGTTCCTTACGCGATCGGATGGCACCCCGACTGGAAATTGGACAATTGAACACTCTTGGTTTCTATACCGCGGGGCTTTCCTGCAGGACTACACAGAAGCGAAGGGCGGAGTTTCCTACGGCTACGTGAAAGACATCCAGACGCAGAACAGCACAGTCCCGGTTTTGCAGTACACAAACGCTGGCTCTTCTGGCACTGGAAATCTGGAAATAGAAGGATTCACGCCAGCGGACTTTCCGACTGCAATGGTCGCCAACTTTACTCGGTATTATTTTACCGGCCTCTCCGTCTTAGGGACCACGAGCACACAAGGTGGACATAACTTTTTCACGGGGAATCCGTTTTCTGGGGTTTCGGCTTCGTCTGGTGCAATCACCACGGGCATTAATAGCAACATTCAATACAATGGTGGAGCCACCACGCCCGTAGACGGAGTATTCAACCGTCAGCCCACAGGAGCCATGGTCCCCGTATCTTCCGCAGTTTTTGACGCTACGGTAGTTCTTGGCAGCCCCTATTCGCTGTTCACCGGCAGCTCTCCAACGGACGCTCCTACATGCAAGGTGAGTTCTGGCGGTTCTGTGAGACTAGGCACATATAATTTCAGGGTTGCTCCGGTATTTTGGAACGGCGGAGTGGGCGCTTTTGGACCAGCCAGCACCAACTGCGTGGCCACAAGTGGGAATCATACTATTTCGATCAATTGGACTTCGGTTGTTGGTGCACAGTATTACTATGTAGCAGTAAATGGAACGGGGCCTCTTCCGCCAACCAATAATTGTTCTGCACCGTATGCGTACATGCCAGGTTCCTGGACATCTTACATCTGGGACGGAAAAGGCAGCCTTGGTTCATGTGGAGGATCACTGCCAACGGGAGCAGGAGGCGGTCCTACGATGTTCAATTCCACTGGCCTCTACGCACCGCAGATGTTTTTGGAACCAAGACCTTTTTCCTCTTTAGGCACCCCGACCAACGGCATGATCATCTACTGTTCCGACTGCACCATGACTAATCCGTGTGCCCGGAGCGGCACAGGTGCCTTTGCCAAAGGTCTTCACGGCGTGTGGGTGTGCAACTGATGATAAGACCATTCATTTCAGCGCGATCTTTTTCCGGCGATCTTGACCGATGCTCTCTCTTAACGTGGGCGCGAGCGTCCGAGTTCTAAGTCTCACGCAGCAGAGCAATATAGTCAGAATTTTCTCTTGCGCTGGTGTTCATGGCAGCTGACGCAAAGCGTGATCAGATTCTCGGCGCATTCATGCCCGAGGCGGCTCCGTGGCTGTTGATGATGGACTTGCAGATTGCTAGTCGCACCAAAACGCTGAAAACGTCAACCATCCCGCTCCACAACCACCATACCACCGAACGATGGATGATTACGTTCGTCCAAACCCAAATCTGATGTAGTAGAATTTACCGCGTGAATCCCACCGTGCTTGGGAACCGGCGCCGGAATAATTTCGAGCAAACGCCTATCATCTTGGGTCTGTTGGAAGGCCTCATCATAGGAGTTGCTGGCGTAACGATCTTGCGCGAACTCCATTCGTCATGAATCAACCAATTTACCACGTCCGCCCTGCCAACCTTTTCTTCGCTGTATTCGGCGTGGTCTTCGTGTGTCTCTGCTCGTATAAATGGTTCAACAAGAAACGGATCACGCGTGAAGACATTGGATTCAACATCGTTTGCGCACTCATCATTGCGGGCTTCTTGCTATTCGTCACTTGGTTCGGCCTGCAGTGAACCCCTGCTGCAACTGCCATTGTCGGCGAGCTTCGCGGCCCATCTGCAACTTCATTTTGGATATTTCTTGAAGCCTTGTTCGTCGCTCTGCCTCGAGCCCTGCGTTAATCACTTCGGTGGCGACTTTTAGCATCGCGCTCAGACTCGGCTGAGAGTCAAATGCTGAGGACTAAAACGCTGAACCTTCGTGCGGGGTACTCCCGCAGCCTTGTCCACAAAACCCTTGCGAATGGTTTCAGTCTGCCAGCAGGAGCCTGACGCGGTAGCAGGACTCTGCGGCATCGAATTCCTCCTTGAGTTTCGTAAGGACCCAGACGGAGTTGTGCTTCTCATCAAACATTGCACGCCGAACGGTCCCGCGATCGTCAGGAATGTGCCCTGCGAGCAAGAGACCTCCGGAAGCATCAAGGATGGAGACTTTGTCTGTTTTTTCAATGACACAAACTGATCGATCCAAGAGAAAGCAATGCTGGCTCTTCGACTCGGAAATCGAGAATAGCTTGCGCTCATCGATCGAAAATAGAAAGATTCCGAAAACGTCACGGAACAGATAGAAGTGCCCGTCGAGACTCCACATTTTAGGTGTGACAAGGGACTCGAAATCCCAGGCGGCGACCTGGGCCTGCCGTGAAACGTCAAAGAAGGCAATTCGGGCAATTTTGACACCAAGTCCCGGGTGCTTGCTCAGAAGCTCGGGCAAGGCCAAGAGATTCGAAGTTGGACTCCAGGGGCCCGTAGCTTTGGAAGAATCCCGCCCGTACCCGGAGCAAGAAAAGAAGCGACGGTCTCCGAAGTCAAAGAGACATTTGCCGTCGGCACCATAAACTGCAGCACTGTAATAGGCAGGGCCAAAACGAATCTCAGAGTCCCATCTGAGCTGGCACGGCTATACATCCACGTGGCCGCCAACATCTGAGTGGTTCCTGACTTTTGACCTTGTTTCCACATGGTCGTTCATTCAGACTGGATTTTGTGCACGCTCACGGACCCAATATATTTTCGATCCAGACCCCCCAGGGGCGCTTTAACGTCCTTTCTTTTACTTCACCCGCTGACGTCGTCGCTCGGGGAATACCAGAGAAAGCGATCATCGGGACTCTGCCCTCGAACGTAGTCGACATAAGCCAAGCGACCCTAAAGCAGAATGCTTCGTTTGTCCTATTTCTGCACAAAGTGATAGCCACGCACGGCCCGATTGCTCCAAGCCTGATGAATGAGGCCCTTCAAATAGGCCGTGGCTCTCTGTTCTTAATCGACGCTCGCGCAACGACCCCAGGAGGTCAGCAAGAGTCTGAAGATGTTTTCGGAATGTTTCAGGTGGAGGGAGGTCAGATAGTCAAAGATTCCTACCAGCCCAATCCGGATTATCTCCTCGTGAGCAAGAGAGGATTGTTTGTCCTCGATACCTGGTTTCACGCACGACTGCTCGAAGAGCTAGCCAAACTGTGAAGAGATTTTGTCGCGCCGGAGTCCGGACCCCTGATTAACAGCGAACCCGGCAATAATTCACATGACGCGCTTACCGGAGAATTGAAAATGCCCGATCCTCAACGTCCGATTAGGCGACCTACCGGGCTCCATGACCTGAGGACGCGCCTTGTTTCACAATTTTCCGAGGGATTGTGAGCGTAATCGCCTGTTTGCATCAACTGAGCGAGGTCAGTCGCCCAACTACAGCAATGCTCAACCGTGAGCCTAGTTAGTTGGGGCTGGAGAGGATGAGCTTCGACGAAGCAAATCCCTTCGATAGAAAATCGCGTACAGGATAGACACGGGACAACCCACACTGACAGTGAACAGTATTCCCTTCAAATTGGTCCACTCCACGGGTCCCCACCCAAGGAGCCGGAGAAACAAAGAGAAGCACAAACTAAACAGAACACCAATAATGCCGCATTCTGAAATCAGGCGAACCGTAGTCGCAATATGCGCTGACCGGACCAGGAGATACAAGCGGCTAATGACGCCACACACGAAACCAAACAGACAAGCAGGGACGAGCGCAAAGAAGAAGATCGCCAAGGCATCGCTGAGAAACCCTTTAAAGCCATGGACCGCATGAGCCGGAACAACCAAGAACAAAACTACCCATAGTGTCGAAGTCAAGGTGGCGACACAGGCGCAGAAGATCCCGGCCATTAACACGTCAATGATTGTTTTGGCTCGCAATTTGATGCTGCTACGGCCCTTCAGAAAAATATTACATCGGACCAGTCTGCAAGCCGCGGTATCTCAACATCGGCTCGACGCTGGGGCCTTTGCCGCGCCAGGCTGCATACATGTTCGCTAGATCCTCAGTATTGCCGCGTGAGAGCACCATCTGGCGGAAGCGGTTGCCATTCTCTCGCGTCAGACCGCCGTTATCTTCAAACCATTGGTACGCGTCGTCATCGAGCATCTCCGACCACAGATAGGCGTAGTAGCCGGCAGAGTAGCCGCTAGCCCAAATGTGGCTGAAATAGCTGGAGCGGTAGCGGGGCGGCACGGTGCTGAGCAGCAGATGCGTTTTTTCCAGCGCCTGTTTCTCGAACACATCCGGCTGCTGCAAGACGGTACCGGGTGGCAGCGTGTGCCACTGCATGTCGAGCTCGGCCGCCGCGACCAACTCGGTGAGTTTGTATCCCTGGTTGAAGTTCGCGGCTTTCTTGATCTTGGTCACCAGATCGGGCGGCATGGGCGCGCCAGTCTTGTAATGCCTGGCGTAGTGCGCAAAGACGCTGGGATAGAGAGCCCAATGCTCGTTGAATTGTGAAGGAAACTCCACGAAGTCTCGCGCTGTTCCGGTGCCCGACAGACTCGGATACTCGGTGTTCGCGAACATGCCGTTCAGAGCATGGCCAAATTCGTGGAACATGGTGGTCACGTCCGTAAAGCTGATGAGCGCCGGCTCGCCCGGCGCGGGCTTCGGCAGATTCGCGACGTTGTATACCACCGGCAGCGTGCCTAGAAGCCTAGACTCGGGGACGAAGCTTCCCATCCAGGCGCCGCCGTCCTTGTTATCGCGCTTGAAATAGTCGCAATAGAAAAGCGCCAGCGGTTTGCCTTCGGTGTCCGACACCTCGAACACTCGTACCTCCGCCTGATAAACCGGGATGTCCTTGCGTTCTTTGAATGTGATCCCATAGAGTTGATTGGCGGCATAGAACACGCCGTTTTCCAGAACATTGTTAAGCTCGAAGTACGGCTTGACCTCCGCTTCGTCCAGATCGTACTTGGCCTTGCGCACCTGTTCGGCGTAGAAGTCCCAGTCCCAGGGTTGCAGAGTGAAACCGCCCTTCTGAGCGTCGATCATGTCTTGAATATCCTTTGCTTCGTTCGCCGCTTTGGCTGTCGCGCCTTGCACCAGGGCGTCCATGAACTTCAAGGCTGCCTCTGGTGTTTTCGCCATCTGATCTCCCAGCTTCCAGGCGGCGTGGTTGGGATAGCCAAGTAGTTGTGCCCGTCGCGCACGAAGTTGTGCCAGACGGGCGATGTCGTCGCGCGTATCGTTGGCATCTCCTCGCTCGGTGCGGTTCCAGGATTTCTCAAAGAGGGCTTCCCGGGTTGCACGCACGCTAAGCGAACCAAGGTCCGGTTGCTGCGTGGTGTTTTGCAGAGGGAGCACGTAGCCTTCCTGCTTCCGGTTCCGCGCAGCCTGTGCCGCGGCCGCGATCCGCGCGTCGCTTAGGCCTGCAAGCGCACCCTTGTCTGTAGTCACATAGGCGCCGTCCTTTGTGGCGGCCAGCAGCTTTGTCGAGAAGGCGTTCGAAAGCTTGGAGATATCTTCGTTCAGCTTCTTCAGCTCGGTTTTGTCGGTCTCCGAGAGCTTTGCGCCAGAGCGGACGAAGCCGTCGTAAGTGACATCGAGCAGCCGCAGCGATTCCGGATCGAGCTTCAGCGAATCGCGCTGCTCGTAAATAGCAGCGACTCGCGCAAAAAGTCTTGCGTTCAAGAAGATGTCATCGTGATGCGCCGCGAGCTTCGGGGCCTCTTCAGTCCGCACTTTCTGCAAAAGCGGATTGGTGTTCGCGCCGGTGACCCCGCGGAAAGCGGCCATGGTTCGTTGCAAGAGTCGTCCGCTCTTCTCCATGGGAACAAGGGTATTTTCGAAGTTCGGCGTAGCCGGATTGTCCGCTATCGCCTGCACCTCAGCGAGCTCTTCGTCCATGCCCGCTTCGATGGCCGGCTGATAGTCCTCATCCTTGATTTTGTCGTAGGGAGGCGCGTGGAACGGCAACGAACTTGGCGCATAAAACGGGTTCGACGGACTGAACTTCGCATCGGCAGCTACGGCAGGCGTGTAGACGGTGCCCAGCGTGATGGCAGCAGAGGCGATTAAGACCGTTACCTGTTTAAACATGATTTTCCTCGGGCGTGATGGCATGGGGCAAGTAAAACTGGAACTCACGCGCCCTGATTGTAAGAGACTTCCTGCGTCTGCCACAAGGATTCGCAGTATCCCAGCCACTTCAAGCGCACAGTGGGTCTTGAGTATGTGCCCCTTTTTGTCTCCCGCGGTTGTGAGCACAGCTATCGATGTTCAGCGCGAACTCCGCTGACGGGTATCGACGTGCTTATTGGACAGTGTGTAGCGGCCGCCTTCTAGGCGGGCGCCTTCTCCAACATGAGGATGCGGGAAGGCGACGGATCATCAGATTTGGAGTTGATGCAGATAAGGAACGCTGGCACGCATTTTCTCCAGATCCATTTCGACGAAATAGTTCTTGATGCCGCCAATTTTTGCCGCACTGAAGATTTTCTTCCAGTCCAGCGTGTCTTGTCCCACCGGCACAATTTTCCCGGTTTCCGCCGACCAGCCCTGCACATGCATGGAAATGAAGCGGCCGGGATACTTGTTGAAATATTCCGCGACGTCGTAACCCTGGCCGATGGTTGATACTTGGAACTGGAATTTGACGAGTTTCGGATCCAGAAGCTCGAACAAAATATCGTAGGTCCGTTTGCCGTTTACGGTTGAGAGCTCAAACTCTTCGTTGTGAAGGCCCTGCTGGATGCCCGCTTTCGCGGCGCGTTCGGCCATTTTGTTGTATTCGTCGGCGGCGCGCTTCACGTCGTCCATCGTGGGATTCTTTGGGCCGTCGAGGGAGGGAACAAGCATCTGCGTGAGGCCGATATCCTTTGCCCACCCGATGCTGCGCTCTTGGTTTTTGCGCAGCTCTCCAATGCCGAAATGCGAGCTGATGCAGGTAACGCCCGCATCGCTCAAGATTTTGCGAAGCTCCGCCGGAGAATATTTCGCAAGTCCGCCGAAACCGAACTCCTCATAGCCATACGGCGAACACAGCTCGACGGACTGGAAACCAGCGTCAGCAAGTTGCTTGATGGTGCCGGGGAAATCCTTGGCGATCGATGCCCGCACCGGCCAGGTTTGACAGCCGATGGGCAAACCAAGTGGGTCCGCAGATAGTTCCAACGGATTAGCGCCCAGGAAACCAATTGCCGCAGCGGACGTCGTTGCTGCCCCTAGAAATTCTCTTCGCGATAGTGGGCACATGAATGCCTCCTAAAGTTCCCAGCCGTTCCTACGGTCGGGGCGAACAAACTTCTGAGCCTCGTCGGAATTGGTAACTTTCATGCTGGCACGATCCCAAGTCAGTTTCTCGCCACGGCGAATGGCCACATTTCCAAGGAGCAATGTTTCGGTAACCACGCCCGAAAATTCGAAATTGCCACCGGGTTTTGTTTTTCCGCCCTTGCAGGCATCCAGCCATTCGCGTTCGTTCCCGGGCGAGCGCGGAAGGGTTTTCGGCGGCGGCTGGAAGCTGGCCATTTTGGACTCGGGAATCAGTCGCGGGTATGCACCATTGAAGCGGCAGAGGATTTTGCCGCGATCGCCAATGAATAGCAGGCCTTCGTTGTCGGCTTCGCGGTCGCCCGTCAACGCAGGCGCATTTTCCAATTCTTCCGGCAGCGCCGGCTTCAGGCCACCGTCGTACCAGGTGAATTTCACCGGAGGCATGTCGCCGCGCGCGGGGAAAGCGAAATGGATGATCGAGGCCATGGGATAGGTCTCGTCGTAGCGATCGGTGGAGCTGGCTTCGACACTCACCGGAGCTTCGAGCTTCAGCACGCGGAAGATGGTATCGAAACTATACGAACCCATATCACCGAGCGCGCCGCAGCCGAAGTCCGTCCAGCCTCGCCACGAAAATGGCAGATAGACCTGATTGTAGGGACGATCAGGAGCAGGGCCGAGCCATTGGTTCCAATCCAGGCCGTCGGGAACGGGCTGCGTGTCCTTGGGGCGCTCCAACCCTTGCGGCCAGAAGGGCCGGCTGGACCAATTGACCACTTCGCGAACGGGGCCAATGGCGCCAGCCCAAATCCATTCGCAAAGTAAACGCGTGTCTTCGGACGCCTGATTGGCAACAGCGATCTGTGTCGCCACGCCAGTCTCCCTCGCGATTTCGGCGATGCGCCGCGCTTCGTAAATCGTGTGCGTGAGAGGCTTCTGGCAAAAAACGTGTTTGCCTTTCTTCATCGCTGCAGCAGAGACGGCCGCGTGTAAGTTGTCGGTGGTGCCCACCACGACCGCATCGAGATCCTTTTGCTTCTCGAGGAGTTCGCGAAAATCTAGATAAGCCGCGCAGCCGCGGGAAGACCCGGAGCGATTTTGCGTGCCGTTGTAGGCATCGGCGATCTTTTGGCACGGCTCTCGTCCAGCGACGCCACCGGTCGCGCGAAGCGTGCGTGTCAATTCAATGGGCTGGTCTGGGCTCAGCCAATCCCAGCCATTATCCACTCCCATCAAGCTGCGCACGGATTTGCAAAACTCGTGGGTATCCCATTGCGGATAATTGTTGCCAGACTTGTTCACGTCACAAACGGCAACGCCCTGCACATCGGGTTCGCGCAAGAAACGAAGCATCACGCGCAGGCCCTGAGCGCCAACGCCGACGAAAGCTATATTGATTTTGTCGCTGGGTGGAACGTAGCCAGGGCCGCCGAGGACGCGACGCGGCACGATGCAGAGTCCAAATGCCGCGGCAGTCGATTGTTTCAGGAATTTCCGCCGCGACGAAGTGTTTTGCGCGCCGGCACGAGACGGAAGCAGGCTTTTCACAATCCCTCCTTGGCCGCAGCTCGCTCATGCGGCGGGATCCCTCGTGCTGTTGGGATTATGAGGGTGTATCACAACGCAACGCGGTTTGGTTAGCAAGAAAGTACAGCAGGCCGCATACTACCCGACAGCGCTCCGAGATGTACTCAATTCGTACCAAGCGGATGCGTTTTGTAAAGGGAAGCCACTTCTCGCTGGGCATGCCAGAAGAGTCATTCTAGGTTCGCCTTAGAATGGCGAGGCTTGAGTGGTTTTACGAGATAGACAAGAAAATCATAAGGGGCACATGCAAATTCGAAGGATGCGGAGAGCAGTTCTGACGCTAGCTGTGGGTTGCGCACTTCTGGCTGCGGGAATCCCTGCCCAGGAAATTCGCGATGGCGAGACGCTCTTGCGCGCGATGCATGGGCGTTACCAAAACAATTGGTACGAAACCCTGACCTTCACACAAAAAAGCACGACGCACAACGACGACGGCACAGACAAGAGTGAAATCTGGCACGAGGCGATGCTACTGCCCGGAAAGCTACGTATCGACATTGGTGCACCTGCTGACGGCAATGGCACACTGGTAGCGAACGGCGCCCTGACTTCGTTCCAGAATGGCAAGGCGTTGGATCCGCATCCCTTCGTGCACATGCTCTTGGTCCTGGGTTTTGACGTGTATCGCCAGCCGACCCAAGCCACGGTCGACCAGGTAAAAGGCCAAGGGTTCGACTTGACCAAGCTCCGCGAGGACTCTTGGGATGGGGAGTCCGTATACGTCGTTGGCGCGGATAAGGGTGACCTGAAGTCGAAGCAATTCTGGGTAGAGAAAAAGCGCCTCCTGTTTGTCCGATTGATTGCGCCGGACCGGCGGGACGCGGGAAAAACGGCCGACTCACGATTTGCCGATTACCGCCAGCTTCTGGTTGGCTGGGTAGCTGCACGCGTGGAGTTCTTTGTGGCCGGGAAGAATGTGTTCAGCGAGGAATATTCCGAAATTCAGACGAATCCGAAGTTGAACCCCGCCCTATTCGACCCCAGACAATTCAGCTCCCAACATTGGGAGAAGTGAACATGCTGCCTGGCCGTCACTGCCGAACTCCGGCTGATGCTCCCTCTGTATGCTTGACCACGGTCACGGTCAGCTGAGAAGGATATTGTTTCGAGTGATGAACGGAGTTATGCGCGACGACGGCTTTTTCCTCGTCATAATTGTTGCCGCCGGTGTTCATGTTGCGATCAAAGCGCGGGAAGTTGCTGCTTGAGATTTCAATCCGCAACTGGTGACCGACATCAAAGTAGTTGCTCGTATTGAGAGGCTGCAGCGCGACCTTGTAGAATTTCCCCGGCTCCATCCAGACTAGCGGCTTATTGTAGCCGTCGCGATAGCGGAGGCGTTGAATCGATTCGTCGAGGTTGTAGGCCCGCCCATCCGGATAAACATCCAGCACTTTGATCGTAAAGTCCGTGTCCTTTGCGTCCGACGAGACATACAACGTGGGCTCGATCGGTCCAGTCACCTCTGTTCCTTCCTTGAAGGGCTCGGAGGTGTAGACAAGGATGTCGTTGCGCGCTTCCATTTTGCGCTGATCGAAGGCGCCAGCCTGAACGGCCGTACCGGTACAACAAACGTTTCCGCCGTAGGAAGGGACGGGATTCATCGGATCGTACGTGAATGTGTCTGGTTTATCCGCCGCGGGAGGGGACGCAACGAGCACACCATCCCCAGTGAGAGAGTTGGAGTGACCTGCGCTGGATAGGAACAGCGTCATCTTTTGCGCGCCAGCAGGTGGCCAGGTCTCCGATGTCTGCCACTTGTTGGCGCCCATCGTGAAGTAAGTGACCTTTGGCAGCGACTCAAGGCGCGGGCTCTTATCGCCTTTCAGAAAGCGGTCGAAAAAGCTGTACATAATTTCCTGGTACTCAAGCCGCGCATCGCCCAGGCTTCGCTCGCCGACGACGGTATCCTCTGTCGCGCGTGTATATCCGCAGTGTGTAACGGGCGCAATGATCGCCCACTGCTGCTGAGCAATCTCGGGTCTTGCCACCTTGCGTACGTGATTGTAAAGCGCAAGATTCGGCCCGACCGATACGTCGTACCAAGACATGAACCAAAGACCGGGGAGATTGAGCGGCATGTCATCGTGGTACAGCCCGCCCTTATACCAGGCTGGATCATTCGGCGTCCGCTGAATCATCCGCCCGCCGGTATCAATCGGCATGGCGTCCGCGTAAATCCCCCGCGGCGCGTCCACCGCTTTAAGAATGTCTTGCACGGGGAGATGCCAGAGTGCTTTTGACCAATCGACAGGAGGAAGTTGTTGGGCGAGATCGAATGCTCTTGAAGCGCGAATCAAATCTTCCTGCGAAGTATTCGGCGGAAACATGGGCCTGACCTGGTTCTGCTCGCCATAGAGCCACGTGATAAACAACATTTGAATCGCGCCGCCGCGATACCAGTTGCCTTGTTCGTAGTATGGCGCGACGCGCCCCACACCCGCGCCAAAACTCTGGACGTTCATCGCCGCATAGGCGGGATGACCGATCGCGGCGATGCCCATCTGATATTCCGCAGTGGAAGAGCACCCCGTCGTGCCCACTTTGCCGTTCGCCCAAGGTTGAGTCGAGAGCCAGGCGATGGCGTCGTAGCCATCGGTGCGCGGTGCGCCAAGAATGTCGTAGTTGCCTTCGGAAAAGAAATGGCCGCGCTCATTCTGCACAACGTACGCGTAGCCGCGCTTCACGGCGGTCAGCGCTGCCTTCATGTCCGCCGGCAGTCCATTCCGCACGTCCCAGAAATTAAAATTGTACGGCGTGCGAACCCAAATGATCGGCACCTTCCCAGTCTCATTCTTCGGCCTATAAATATCCGTCGCCAACCGAACGCCATCCCGCATCGGCACCATCACCTTCCGTTCGATGATGGCCACCGATTCGAGCTCCTTCTCCGCCTGGAAGCGCTGCTCTCGCTGTTCCGTCGTAAGAGGCGACCCCTGCTGCGCCTGCAACGCGCCAATCGAGATCGCACAGGCAAGACTACTTGTCAGAATCATCCGGCCAACTGATTTCTTCATAGGAGTGACCACTCCTCCCCGAAACTGCGGCGTGATTATGCCTCATGCCATCAACCGCGTGAAGCCTCCATAGGAGTCCGACAGCGCACGAAGTTTCTGGCCGAGCGTCGGCCGGGGGGAAATTCCTCTCGGCCCCGACTTCCTAGCGGTCACATGGACGTGTAGTCGCCTTACCCGACATTGAGGATCGGACCGATTTCACTTCTCAGGCTCAGAGTGCAGCCTCCGCGCGTTCCGTATCCGTGGTAACCTTCCGGCCGGCGCGCACGTCCCCCGATTCGTGATGTGCCCTATTTTGCTAAAACCTGAGTTGGCAATCCGTTCCGGCGAAGCGGAAGGACGCTATAGGCATTTCGTTAGGAAACCTATTTGGAGCGTACGGATTCACCGGAGGATGACGCTTATCTGGCTTTCGCAGACCAAGCAGTTGCAGACGCTGAGTTGAGGGCAACGGAGGCTTGGTTCGCACTAAATGAGCACATTGCCCTTTGCCGACTTTGCGCAATGGCTAACTCAAACTGATTGGCCTATTGTCACAGGTTTTGCTCTACTTCTTTGATTTACAACAGATCGCGGCCCTATCTCCTGTAGCTGTCGCTGAAGACGCCCTAGTGAATCTCGACTGCGCTGACTTTCGGCAGGTCGGCTGATCCAGAGGTGAATTGAATCGTGACCAAGCCAGTAGTCGAAGTGACGGGGAAGGTTTTGTCGATGGCAGTGAGTGCTGTCCCTGCCGCAGCAACGATGTCAAAGTTGGACAAGACTTGCGTGCCATTGATATAGACATTGAAGATGCGTTGTCCAGTCTTGGTCCAATAAATTTCCGCAAACTTGAGGACCACATTGTAGCTGCCATTCGGAACGTTGAACTGATAACTGAAATCGCCATAGCGTTCCGTCTGATAGAGCTTTGGATCGGCCGTGTTCGCAATGTTGGCGCTTGTACTCGCGCTGTTCCCACCAATGAACCCCGTGTCCGCGCTCCAGGCCTGCCCGAGAGTGTCTGTGTAGACTGCGCCGCCGGAATGAACGAGGATCGAGCTGAACGGAGGCACCAGCGAAACGATAGCCGTGGAAGCCTGCGTCGGGTCTGCAATGCTAGTAGCTGTCACGCGGACGGTTTGCGCCGTGGCGATAGACGCGGGCGCAGTGTAGAGACCCGCGGTCGCTCCTGAAGTGACAAGCGTCCCGATGGGCGGCGCGTAGGTCCAAATCGCGCCGGGGTTGCTCGTCCCCGTAACCGTCGCACCGAATTGCCGGCTCTGCGAGCCTAGCAGCGACGCGGTCGTCGGAGTCACCTGAATGGCGACGCCGGAAGCCGCTTTAATCTCGATGGCGCTGATCTTCGGTAAATCCGCAGAACCTGTCGTGAATTGTATGGTGATCGAACTGCCTGTTACCGTCACAGGAAAGGACTTATCGATCGCGGTGAAAGCTGCGCCTGCAGCGGACACGATATCAAAGTTTGTGAGGACCTGTGTTCCGTTGATCGACGTATTGAAAAGACGTTTTCCCGGCGAAGTCCAATAAATTTCGGCGAACTTGAGGATCACCGAGTAACTTCCAGGGGGCACGGCAAAGGTATAAATGGAATTACCATACCGCTCGGACTGATAAAGAGTAGGATCGGGGGTGTTGGCGATAGCCGTCGCGGTGGAGGAAACCTGTCCCCCTGTAAAATCTGCGTCCGCGCTCCAAGTGTTTCCAAGGGAGTCAGTATAGGAGCCACCACCGGAATGGACAAAAATTGGCGTAAACGAACCAGGAGGCGGCAAGAGAGTGACTGTGGCAACGGCCGATTTCGTGGTGTCCGCCTGACTGGTAGCGGTAACAGAAACAGTCTGCGGCGTGCTGATGGAGGCCGGGGCGGTATAGAGGCCATTGGCTGTTAGCGTGCCGATTTGGGGACTGTAGGTCCAGGTGACGGCAGTGTTGGTATTTCCTGTAACGCTGCCTGTGAACTGTTGTTGTTGAGATGCACGCAGGCTCGCCGTCGCGGGGCTAACTTGGACACTTACTCCTGCAATAGAACTGATCTCGATGGCGCTGATCTTGGGGAAATCGGCCGACCCGGAAGTGAATTGAATGGTGATCGCGCCTGTTGAAGTCGTCACGGAGAAAGTCTTGTCGATCGCGGTGTATTCCGCACCCACAGCTGCAAATATGTCAAAGTTTGCGAGCACGGGAGTTCCGTTGATCGCCACATTGAAGATGCGTTTTCCCGCCGAAGTCCAATAAATTTCGGCGAACTTCAGCGTGACATTGTAGCCGCCGTTCGGGACCGTAAATTGGTAAGTGAAGTTACCGTAACGCTCCGTCTGGTATAGCGTGGGATCCGAAGTATTCGCGATGTTATGCGTCGTGCTCGCCGGAGTACCGCCGGAGAAATTCTTGTCGGTGCTCCACGCTTGTGCCTGGCTATCCGTGTAAGCGGGGCCGCCGGCGTTGACGAGAATGGGAGAAAACGGGTTGGTGCTGGCGTTGATCGAAAAACCGGCAGCAAGAGCCGCAATCTGACCATCCGTGTCGGTGATCGAAATTGTGTTGGTTCCAACAGTGGCGTTGAGGGCAATGGAAATATTCACGGCAATCTGCGTGGCTGAATTATAGATACAAGAGTTGATGATAATTCCGGAGCCAAAGTTGCAGACCGGAGCGGGCAGAAAATTTGTACCTGTCAGAACCACGGAGAGATTCGATTGCGACTGCGTTCCGGAGTTTGGAGTAACGGACGTGAGAGTTGGCGGCATCGCCTGTGACACGATCGTGTAGGTGCTGCTGGCCACTGCGCTCTGAGACAGGCCATTCGCGATGGCAATGGCCTCGATGGTTTCTGTAGCCGAAACGCTGACGGTGCCGGTGTATACCGTCGAGGTGGTCGTCGGAGTGGTACCATTCGTGGTGTAATAGATCGTTGCGCCGCCCGTTATGTCACTGATGGTGATCACCTGTCCGGAACTATAGGTTCCACCTGCCGGGCTGAACGTCGGGATGGCCGCCTGTGTCGCCGTATTCAGGAGCCCGTAAACGTCAAGTTCGCCTGGAATAGTGCTCGAGGAAGTGACGCCCCCCGTGTTGTTCCCTCGTGTCCCGACATAGACTTTTCCGTTCGCGACCGTAGGCACGCTGAACTTTACGGCGTTTCCGGCCCAATTGCCTGCTCCCAGTGTGCTGTTCCACAATTCCGTCACAAGATTGGTACTGTCATAAGCATGCAGCACTGCAGGGCCGCAGCCCCCGGACTGATTCGTGCAGTAATTACCATCATCCAGTGCCCAAACGATTCCGTTCGTGGCGCCGGACGAAGAGATCGAGGGCGTGCTCCCAGGAAATCCGTAAATGGCTGAGGATTGGGAAGCGTTTGGCGTATTAAACATGCCCAAGGACGTATTAAAGCTAAAGGCTTGAAGGTGCCCGCGCACGCCCGCTAGGTAGAGGGTGTTGTTCCAGAAAGCGGCGGTGGCAAAAATCCCATTGCCAAAGTTGAAACGCTGCCTTGCGTTCGCGTCCCCGAGGCCGCCCATTGCATCCCGATTAAGTAAATAGAGAAATCCATCCTTGCCGCCACCGATCACGAGATGCGGAACGGGCCCAGATGGCTGATCCACCATAATGGCCGCCCCGCCAGCTCCAAAATCAAGGTCACTTGAATTGTCGTTCCCCTGGTCCGTAGGAGCGAAATATTGAGACACAGTAAGGCCGCTGGTGAGCTTGAGGAAAGAATCACCATAGTCATTATTGGGAGTCGTCGAGCTAGTTGCATCGAATGTTGCGTTGCCCGTAATGAGATACAAATTGTTGCTCGAATCCGCTGCCGGCGCTCCTCCGCCCATCCAGATGCCGCCGTATCCCACGTTCGGGCTGACGTTTAGCACGGCCGTTTGCGTCAGGTTGGATGCATTGTAACCCATCACCCAACCGTAGTACGGCGCAGTGTCTTCGTGCGAAGCCCAGGCGACATAGACGATGCCGTTCACAAGAGCAAGTCCTGAGCGCTGGTTCTGCTGGCGCGCATTAAAGGTATCTGTGGCTCCGCCATCATGCGTGCCCGGGTAGGTGCCCCCGATGGTCACCGGGCCGCTAAATTTTTCGTTGCCTGTCGTGATGTCGATGCCGTGCAGCCGCTGGTAAAAAGTTGGACCAGAGCCGATCACTGATTTAGAGACAAGATAAATCGTGTTCGTGGAAGGATCGATGACGGGCGTGCCGGTTACCCCGACTTCCGGCGAGATATCGCCAAAGCCGCTGCCAACGAGGTTGCCGCTCGTACCGGAAGGCACGGAAGTCTCTGAGCCGCTGCCTCCATGTGCGGCGTCAGTGAGGCTCGCGTGCCACAATGGCGTGCACGGAGAGGTGTTAGCGTCAGCGTCGAATGCGTACAAGCTATCGTGTTGTGTTGCCACAAGCACGACATTTCGTTTTACGCTGCCAACGGTCAGATTCGCCACCCACAGCGGCTGTGCATAAACCGCTCCATCGACCGTGCAAGAGAAAAGTTTGCCAAACGTTGTCGCGGTCACATTTGATGTTGTGAGAGCATATTCGTTCGGATTGCTGCCGTCTCGCGAGAGGTTGTTATGATAAGTATAGACTCCAGCCAAGTTGGTAACGCCTATGGTTATACTCGTGCTCTTTGTTACGTCGGCCACGCTCGTGACCGTGATCACGTAAACTCCGGCCGTGGTTGGCGCCGTATAGGTTGAAGCGGCGCCAGAGGCGGTGGCAGTCAGCGAAAACGAGCCGCCCGTCGAGCTCCAAGTTACCCCCTTGTTCTGCGAATCGTTGGCGACTGTGGCTGTAACCGAGAGCGTTTGTCCGACGGTCAGGCCACCGCGCTGGGGAGAGACGCTCACATTGATATTCGATTGTGCACGCGTCCCGACGGCCGCTAGCAGAAAGCAAGTTAGCGCCATGAAAAAACACCCCGACAGGTGGAAGCGAGGGAGAGATTCCAATTTCCTCCGTTCGCAAATCAGGTGATCTTGAAACTTAAGAGGATCATTCTGCTGGCCTTGCAAGTTCGCGGTTACTGTCGTCATCAAGTTCCTCGCTCGCACGTGTTCGTCTGGAGGGCAGATCAGAACTTTCATACGGTAGCAATAACGTTGGGCCAGGACTGTACAATTTAAAACACCAGGGGAGGTGACTGCACTTTAGTCCGGACGCTGCTGAATCATTAGACCCATTTGGCGTCCAGGAACCTCTCAGCACAATGGCTACAAGATTGCCAACTGCTTGCGTTGCGATTTTCTGCCAAAGTGCTAAACGGCCTAGACGTAGATTCGCGAACGTCGGGCGCAAGCTGCTGGTTCGGCGGACCGTGGATGAGTAACAAGATTTAGCTTAAAAACGATTGGCGAAACTCCTAGTCCACGATGAGCCTGCATGTGAGGGGCACCAGCATCATTCGGTTTGACCGCGAGAACACAAACACGCGCTTTGTGCAAGAATCTACGCGCAGCAGCTACAGTTATCGCGATGCACAGCCGCCGCACCTTAGATGAACTGCCCCTGATCGCAGCCACCAAGATAAATCAGAATGGTAACTATCCTTGTTGTATACATTCCATCGACTAGCCCTGCAGTAGATCTGTGTTTCTCTGAGGAAGGACAGGACGGCTCGGGACGGTTGAGATGTTGCGATGGCGAGTGTACTATATTGTACCCCGGCCAGAGTAGGAGAAGTTGGTATGGAACCCATTGGGAAATCTCACGTATGTCCTAATTGCCAAAGCACGCTATGCCACAGGTCCAGAAGGAGCGGGGCTGTGGAATTCATACTTCATAGTCTTTTCTTCATTACGCCGTACCGCTGTGAGGTCTGTGACCAGCGGTATTTCCGGCTGCGGGTATTCAAGGATGCGCCGAAGGCGGCGGTCGAGCAGTCGGGTGCGACGCGGGCGGCGCATGGCGCGTAGGCTCGGAACGTCGGAATTGATAAGAGTCGAAGAGTCACGCAGAGACATACTCGACGCAGACGGCGCATTGGGCCGCTGCTAGGGATTGCTGTACAATGAGCAGCCAAGCCAGGGTAGGAGAAGTGGTCATGCAGCTCGTCGAAAAGCATTCCGTCTGCCCGAACTGCAAAAGCGGGTCTGCGTACCGGTCGAGAAGGCGGGGGCGCCTCGAGTTTTTCCTCCATTATTTCCTCTTTACGAGCCCGTATCGGTGCAAGGAGTGCGAACAGCGGTACTTCCGGACGCGGAGGCGAAAGACAGCGGGGCCGGTGTAGTAGTTTTCGGTTCCCAGTTTTCCGTTTTCAGTAGGAGAGGAACTGGGATTAGTGTGTCTTGGTGGGGGGCGACACGTACGCCATCGCCGCGAAAGGCGCCCTGCTGCCCATTTCCTTCGATCAAGAATCCTACGACGCAAACCTGGTGGCCTTGCCGGTCGAACGCACGGCGGAATTCCTCAGCTTGCTCGGCCAAAAATAGCGAAATCTTGAAACGATATAGGTTGTCGACCGGGAATGTCAGGATTCGCCACTAAAGCTGTACCACGGACAAGCCCGGAACTTGCTTGAAGTGGCGGAGGTTGGCAGTCCCCACGCTATAGCCGAGTTCGAGTGCGGTTACTCCGATTAACAGATCGGACAGCGGAATCCGGACTCCTCGCGCTTGGTTTTCTCCGTCGACCTGGCCGGCGCGAAGGGCGAGCGATGCTGTGACGGGGTGAATGGGCATCGCGGTCAGAAGTTCTCCGATGAATTTCTGGCGCTTTTCCTTCCGTTCCGTGGTGTCGGCGCGTGCGGCGCCGTGTGCCAGCTCGACCAGCGTAACAACAGAGATTCCAATATCGGTCTCGCCGATTTTGCCAGCGACAGCGGTGAGCATCTGCCGAGCGTTCTTGCCCTGACGCTCCGTTGCTATCAGGACGCTGGAGTCAAGGATCAATCCCATGCAGGCGGGTCAAGAGGTGCGCGATGACTCTCGATCGCGGCCTCCACGTCCTTGGAGAAGTCCGGATCGATAGTCGCCGGGGAGTCCTCGGGAAGCAGTGCGATGCATTCGGAGATGGTGCGGCGAAGCGGTTCGGCGGAATGAAGAACAGCAATGGGCCGCGTGTCATCTTCGATGACGATTTCAGCGCCGGCGCGCACTCGTGCGAGGAGCGTCGCAACGTTGGTGGCAGCGGCCTCCGCTTCCGAGATGCGAATCACATTCTTGGCCATATAGCGATTGTACACCCGACAGGAAGCACGAGAATCTTGTCATTAGACAGCAATTTCGACAGTAGACAGGCACACGGAAACTTGGGGGATTTCTTCGCCGTCGGCTTGGCGGTCTTCGATGTGCAGCTTGACAGCATCCTTGATGTTCGCGAGAGCTTCTTCGTAAGTGTCGCCTTGGCTGTGACAGCCCTGCAGCGCAGGGCAGAAAGCGAAAAAGCCATCGGAATCGACCTCGATGACAATCGGAAGGATAATGGTCTTCATAGCTGAAGCCATTATAGGCCGTCTCGAACCGGACCGGAACGCGCACCCGTCCGGCCAAAATCGTCGGCGCGCGTTGCCCACCTGATAAGCCAACAATAGGTCGAAACGTCCTCTGTGCAGTATTGGTCAAGAGTGTTTTGCGCACCCCAAGCTATCCGTCGGGCGCATTTTAATAGTGGAATGAGAGCGGGCAGTCTATCCTGAGGCCATTCTGACGGAGGCAAAACGGATGAAACATGCGCAGAATCTGCAAAGGCGAAAGCGATATTTCGTCCAGACCGCGGCTACGATCTTGGCCATCCTTCTCCTCGCCTCGGCTTGTGGTGCACAGGCTAAGCCGCAAGGGCAAGCGCCTGCCGATCAATGGACTCAGGAATTGAACAAGAAGTATCCCGGACTTCTGGAAGAGTTCGGAAAGTTGATCAATAAGATCCAGCAGAATGTTCAATTTCCGGAAGGGCGCGGTGAAAGCCGTCTGTTGCCTCTACTGCAGGAAGAAACCATGTCCTATGGCGCGCTTCCCAACTATGGGGAAACCGCGAGCCAGGTATTGAAGGTTTTCCGGCAAGAACTCGTGGATAACGCGGTGCTGCGGAATTGGTGGCAGCACAGTGAAGCTGCCACGGTTGGGCCAAAGGTGGAGGATGCAGTGGAGAAGTTCTCGCAACTCAGCCAATACCTGGGAGGAGAAATCGTGTTCTCCGGCGCCATGGAGGGCCGCGACCCTAAATTTCTTATGGTTGCGGAAGCACGGAAGCCGGGCTTGAAGGAATTCCTGCAGGGAATGCTGGATGCGCTGCCCGACAAATCGAAAGCCGGTGTGCGCGTACTGGACTTGCAGGAACTGGCCGCAGCAAAAGAAACAAAGCCTTCGGAGGAACTCTTGATCCTGGTGCGCTCTGATTTCGTGGTGGGAGCGGTCGATGTGGCCACGCTGCGCAAATTCAACGCGCGGCTGGACGGAAAGAGCCGGGGCTTTGCGGGCACGCCCTTCGGGCAGCGGATTGTTCAGGAGTACAAAGGCGGTGTGACGGTTTTGGCAGCCGCGGACCTGCAGACGATTCTGAAGCAAGTGCCGCCCGGCCCTCCGCAGGAACAGATGACATTTCAGCGCAGCGGATTTGCGGACATGAAGTATTTGGTTTGGGTACACAAGAGTGTGGGTGGCCAGGAAGTGAGTCAAGCGGAATTGAGCTTCACCGGTCCCAGACACGGGGTGGCGGCCTGGATCGCCAAGCCCGCGCCGCTCGGCAGCCTGGATTTTGTCTCGCCCAAGGCGATGATGGCGGGCACGATGGTGCTTACGAGCCCGGCGCAGATCTTTGACGATGTCCGCGAAATCGCGACCGCCTCGAATCCAAACGCCTTCGCGGCGCTCACGCAGGCGGAGCAGGTATTAAAGCTCAACCTGAAGGAGGATTTGCTCCGGCAACTTGGGGGAGAGATCACGCTGGAGCTCGACAACATCGCTCCACCAAAGCCGGAATGGAAAGCGATCCTGAAGGTCAACAACGTCAACCGTTTGCAGCAATCACTGAATACGCTACTGACGGCAGTGCATTTCCAGACAGAGCAAGCCGACGATGGGGGTGTTACCTATCACGCGGTCAAGATTCCTTCCGCAAAGGGAGCTGTCGAAATCGAATACGCGTTCGTGGATGGGTATCTGGTGGTCGGTTCGAGCCGGGACGTCGTTGCCGATGCCGTTCGACTGCATAGGACGGACGAATCGCTGGGGAAGTCCAAGAAGCTCCAAGCGTCTTTGCCAGCGGGTCACGCGCCGGAGGCTTCCGGATTGTTGTACCAGGACCCGATCGCAATGGCGGCGTTGCAGCTGCGGCAGGCGGGATCTCAAATGATGCAATCGCTTGCGCAAATGGCGGGGAAAAATGCTCCGGCGGTGATGCGCTGGTATGGCGAGGAAACGGCCATTCGAGAGGCGAGCAAAGGCGGCGCTCTAGATGCCGGAGTGGTATTGGTGGTGGCGGCCATCGCGATTCCCAATCTGCTGCGGTCGCGAATGGCTGCGAATGAAGCGAGCGCCGTCGGCAGCGTACGCACGGTAAACGCCGCGGAAGTTATCTATGAGACGAAATATCCCAAGAGAGGCTTTGCGCCAAATCTTGCCTCGCTCGGGCCAGGTCCTCGAGGACCTAATGCGGAATCGCCGGAGCACGCAAGTCTCATCGACTCCGCTTTAGGAAATGCAAGTTGCACCGCAGGCGCCTGGTGTGTGAAGTCTGGTTACAATTTCCGCCTTACCGCTGAATGCACACAACAACCGTGCAAGGACTACGTGGTGGTTGCCACGCCCGTGGACAGCAACACCGGAACAAGAAGGTTCTGTTCAACATCGGATGGAGTAATTCACTTGAAACAGGGTCCACCGTTGACCACGCCTGTGAGCGCGGGGGATTGCCGAGCGTGGCTGCCGCTGCAATAGGGGCTCGTTCCTTGGCTGCGCGCCCACGTGGAAAAGCGGGCATAACGCTGAGGTTCCCTAGGTCGATGAAGCGCTTCTCAAGCTCAGCGTCTATCCCGCTCGTCTTTGTCCGAATTGCTAACAGTGCGGACGACGCCGTTGATGGCATGGGTTCCGAAATGCCCCGTCGCAGGCCCCGTCAACACCAGGGACACGTTCGAAAACGGGACATCCGCTCCTCCGGTGACACAGACCTGAAGCATGGAGGGCCCCTTGGTCTCAAAAGGCGCAGGGTTTCCATTGCCGGTAATGCTGACCGGGCCGGTGACAACAAAACCAGCGCTCGTGGTAGGAGGGTTGTTGGCAGGACAGACGCTCGTGTCGTAGCTGACCATAACATCCGTCATGGCGATGTGATGGGTATGAGGACTACGGGCGGGGGGATTGTCAACGACAGGCGGGGAGGGTGGGGTGGAAGGGTTCGCCAGAACCCAATAGTCGGAATGTTCCATAGTCATAAAGGCAGAGAAGTCCGCTTTACCGGATTCTCTGTTTATCTTCATCGACCACTTGCCATGCATTTCCCACGGGCCACTGACGCCCGTGGCGGGGGTATAGTCATTGATGATGCCGCTCAAGTGCTTGGGAGTTGGAGCTTGAGCCTGTGCGCCGGTACCGACCGTTAGAAGAAGGGCAGCGATTACGCGTAACATCGACGAGAGAGCTTTGTAGTTCATGAACGACCTCCGAATTTGAGATTATGTCTTTGCCGCCGATGGCCTCGGGACTTCCGGGCTTGCCCGGGGGAGTTGTTGCCCAAGAATTAGGGTCGGCGATTGCACACTCAAGACTTGAGGACACCATCGGACAAGTTGTGGTTGCCGTCAAACGGCAATACACAGGATTGCAGTCGTTTCTGTACATACCGTCGAATGCCGTGGTTTGCCGTCGTCCGGCGGGGCCGGTCGAGCTACAATCCGGGCCCGCAGGCTCGCGGTAGCCACGGACCAATCAGGAGAGCGCGATGGGTGAACCATCCTCTGGCACGCCAGCATCAGAAGGACCACCCGAGGACCGGCTGGATTCTTGGAAGGAAATCGCGGCATACCTCAACCGCGACGTCACGACCGTCCAACGATGGGAGAAGCGGGAGGGGATGCCCGTTCACCGTCATGTGCATGACAAGATTGGCTCGGTCTATGCGTTTCGGGCGGACTTGGACGCATGGTCGGTAGGCCGGAATCTTCGGGCGGTGCAGGGCAACAAGGATGGTGTCTCCTCGGCCGATCCGCCCGCACAGTTGCCGCGCTCGGTGATAGCGCCCTCCTTAAGAGGATGGAAGTTGGTTTTGCCGCTGGTAGCGGCCGGCGCTGTGCTGGTGATTGGCGCAATCCTCTGGCTTCAGCGGACGGAGTATTTCTGGCGAAACCCGATCACCAACGCGCGATTTCAGGTAGTGACGGACTCCGAAGGAGTGGAACAGGCCGCAGGAGTGTCACGCGATGGCCAGTTCGTGGCGTTCTTGTCGGATCGCGACGGGCCGATGGACGTCTGGGTCACGCAGGTTGGCTCGGGACAGTTCCACAATTTGACGCATGGGAGCGCCCCAGAACTTGTTAATCCATCGGTCCGCATGTTGGGGTTTTCGCCCGATGGCGCTTTTGTTACGTTTTGGGTTCGCAGGCAAGACGGCTCCGGCGGCGGCGACATCAGCATCTGGGCGGTGCCGACACTGGGCGGAGCACCGAAGCCGTATCTTGAGGGCGTGGCGGAGTACGACTGGTCGCATGACGGCTCCCGACTCGCGTATCACACGCCTGGACCGGGAGACCCTCTCTTCGTTACGAACGGCACGCGGCGAGCGGAAGATCGGCCCATATTCACGGCACCGGCCGGGCTTCACAGCCACTTTCCTTTGTGGTCGCCCGATGCGGCGTTTCTCTATTTCGTCCAGGGATCTCTCCCGGACAACTTGGACATCTGGCGCATCACTCCCAGCGGCGGAAGCCCCGAACGAATCACGTCGCACAATGGCCGCGTGACGCATCCTGTCCTATTGGATCGGCGCACGCTGTTATACCTCGCAAGCGATCCGGATGGTTCGGGGCCGTGGCTTTATAGCATGGACGTTCAGCGCCGTATTCCTCACCGGCTTACGTATGGTGTTGACAAGTACACGTCGCTGGCAGCCAGCGCGGATGGCCGCCGACTCGTTGTCACCGTTGCAAGTCCGAAGACATCACTCTGGCGCTTGAGTCTCGTTGATTCGCCCGTCGGGGCGGCGGCTCGAGTCGCGTTGACGAATAGCTCGGGATTCTCCCCACGACTGGGTCCAAATTATCTCCTGTATGTTTCTGCGACCGGAACGAGCAAGAGTATCTGGAAGCTCGCGAATGGAACGGGCACGGAGTTGTGGAGGAGTCCGGACGCTCACGTCTTTGGCGGCCCGGCAATCGCCACCGATGGACGGTCCATCGCATTTTCGGCCCGCCAGCGCGGGCGGACATTCTTGTATGTCATGCAGGCCGATGGTTCCAACGCGCGGGTGCTGACCGATTCGCTGGACCTGGAGGGTGCTCCGGCATGGGGGCCCGACGGCCAATCGATCCTCACGGGGGCCACCGATCACGGCGTTCCGCACCTCTACCGCGTGCCGCTCGACGGGGGCTCCCCAGTTCCTTTTGTGCAGGAATACTCAGTCGATCCTGCGTGGGCTCCAGATGGCCGGTTTGTTGTCTACTCCGGGCCCGACATTGGCACTACGTTTTCGGTGAAAGCCGTCACGGGCGAAGGCGCAACGCGTCCCCTGCCCGCCTTGACCTTGACGCGCGGGGCTCGACATCTGGCTTTCCTGCCTGGAGGGCGGACGCTCGTGTTCTTGCGAGGTGAAATTCAACACAAGAATCTCTGGCTCCTCGACTTGCAAACGGGCGCTGAACGCCAACTGACCAACGTCGCTCCTGATTTCAACATTCGCGATTTCGATATCTCTCCAGACGGCCATGAAGTTGTGCTCGAACGAATGCAAGAACACTCCGATGTGACGCTGCTCGACCTCCCCCGGTTGTAATCCGGCTTCGATACAAGACGGGTCCGATACAGCTTGATCCTTGAGCAGCGCGAATTACCACTTCGGAAAGCCGGATTGAACTTCAGGATAGAGTTGAGACAGTCTGTCGAGCGAGGCCGCGGGTGCGTCCTTGAGATGGACGTCGAAGAAAGTGTGCACGTAGTCGGTGGTAATGGCGAGGCCGCGGCGGCCTTCGAGGCGGCCGAATCGCAAGGTGCGCAGCAGGCCGATGAGTAGCTGGCTTTTCTGGAGCATCTGGTCGCTGAAGCTGAAGTGATTCGCGCCGCGAATGGTGATGAACAGGCGGCTGTTTGGAAGGCGGTCGTAAATGGAGTGGAAGTTCGCGAGGATTTGCGTTGTGGCTGGATCTGCCAGTTCGCCACTGTGATCGCTGAGGATGAACAGGAAGGGTTGTTTGAGGCTGTCCTGAACGACGCTGCCGTAGGGCGCGCCGTCAATATCAATGCCCGCTTTGCAGCGGGAATCGTCGTGACAGAATTGCAACGACGTTGCGCCGCCGAACGAATGCCCAAACATGCCGAGGCGCTGCAGATCCAGCCGGCCCGTAAACTTGCCGGACGGATCGGCGGCATTCAGGCGCTCCAGTTGGTCCACCACGAACGACGTATCGCTCGTCCACAGGAGTAGAAGTTTGTTGCTCAGGCGATCGGCCTGGCTGGCTTCCAGATTCTCGGGATTGTTCGCGGGAGGTCTGTTAACGATAGTGTTGTCAGAGCCAATATAGACGATGGTTCGATACGGCGCGTCGAAGCCCACGACGATGTAGCCATGGCTGGCCAGATCCTCGGCCAGCGTCGTGAAGTCCGTGGTGAATGCTCCGCCACCGGCGCGCAGGATCACAACGGGGTAGGAGGGCTGCTCTGGGGAAACCTCGGGGTCCGAGGTGCTGTGGGATTGGATCAAGGACAGATCCCGTGTGAGAAATTCATTCATCAGGATGCCGGAGCGTTGCCCGAGGGCTGAGCGCCAGGGCGCGGGGAGATACTCCGCGGGTTTGGCGGGGGTCGGTACGGCGGAGGGATACCACATCCACACTTTGACTTCGCGCTTCACGCCTGGAACAGGTGCCAATTCGTCGGTCAAAGCGGCGTTGATCCAATAAAAGGTCGTCCGGCCAACGGCGAAGTGGCCGGTGGGCTTGGGCAACTCGATGCTGGTGTTGTGCTCGTGCCAAAGAAAAGCGAAGAGTGCCGCCAGTCCGAGGACAGCCAATAGAGCCAGCAGCGCGATCGTCCGGAGGATGCGTTGAAAGAGGCGCTTGGCGAAGCCGGAAAATCCTGGGCCTGGATTTGACGAGGCGGAGATAGTCGGTGGCTGGGACATGGGTGGCATTCTATGTAAAGTACTTTTAGTTGTAAAGTTAGAATGCGGCGCGTCGTGCCGAGGAAAACGGGGTGTGAAGGGGTATATGCATAAGTCACAAGCCCCGCATCTTTTCGAAGCGCTTCCGTGCAGCGCGGGGCACACGGCCTGTTACATTTCTCCTTACGGCGACGTGTATCCGTGCGTGCAATTCCCCCTTCCCAGCGGAAATGTGCGGCACACTCCCTTCCTGGAGATCTGGCGGCATTCCGAAGCGCTGAATGAGGTGCGTTCGATCCGGCTGGGTGACCTGACGACTTGCTCTCATTGCGATCACCTCACCAGTTGTACGCGCTGCCCCGGGCTCGCGTACATGGAGGGAAATATGCGCGGACCCTCAGTGCAAGACTGCGAGAAGTCATTTGCAAGAATGGGCATAGCCTCGACGAACTTGCCGTCCAAGAAGTCTTCCAATCCCGCACTGGTGCAGATCCAAGGCCTCCGGACCCGCGCCAGCGCGGCGTAAGTTTGCATCAGTCCGCTTGCGGTTTCCGGACGACTGCAACCATCTCTATCCCATTTTTGCAGCGATAATGCTTTTGTAGTATTGACCCGCTCGCTATCCGGTCCTCTATAATGCGCCACCTTGAATTGGGGTGAATCAAGCATGAGTTATTGGTGCGCGCCGATTGCGTACCGTCCCTAGTCCACCCCAATTGTTGAGAAACCCGTCGAGAGAACAACGGAGAACTGCATGAGGAATTTCAGAAGCTTGGTGTGTGCCCTGACGATCGCTATTTGCTGTGTTTCGAACGCGCCGGCCCAGGAAATCGCCGGGAGCATTCGCGGCACGGTGCTGGACGCAAGTGGTGCGATTGTTTCGGGCGCTAAAGTGACGGCGATCCAGACCGAGACGGGCCTTGAACGCAGCGTATCGAGCGATTCGCAAGGCGGCTATGTTCTTGTCGAGCTGCCTGTGGGCCACTACCGGCTGGAGGCGGAAGCCAGGGGGTTCAAGAAATACGTGCGGGAAGGAATGTCGCTGGACGTAAACCAGACGGCGACGGTGACGATCCATCTGGTCGTCGGAATTCCGACGCAAGAGGTACGGGTGGAGGCGGACGCTTCGTTGGTGGAAACCACGGTCACCAGCCTGGGGAAAACGGTGGATGAACGAGAAGTATTGGATTTGCCGTTGAATGGACGGAATTTTTCGCAGCTTGGACTGTTGCAGCCGGGAGTCGTGCCGATCACGCCGGGGCTCGCCGAGGCGGGCGGATCGTTGAGGAACGGACAGGCCTACGCGGTGAACGGGCAGCGCCCCGAATCCAACAATTTCTTGATTGACGGCGCGAATAACTTCAACGCGGTGGACGGCGGGCTGGTGATTCAGCTGCCAATCGATTCGATTGCGGAGTTTCGCATCCTGACGCACACGGCCAACGCTGAGTTCGGACATAGCACGGGTTCGACGACGAACATCATCACGCGCACGGGGACAAACAGTTTTCACGGCGCGGCGTGGGAATTCCTGCGGAATGATGCGATGGATGCGAAGAGTTTTTTTGCCACCAGCGTCGAGCCCTTAAAGCGCAACCAGTTTGGCGGGACGTTCGGCGGGCCGGTCAAGCGCGACAAGACTTTCTTCTTTGGATATTACGAAGGATTGCGTAACCGGCAGGGCGAAACGGTGAGCGCAACCGTGCCGACGCAGCTCGAACAGCAGGGAAACTTCGGCCAGCTGTGCACTCAGGCGGGCGGGGCTTTTAACGCAGGTGGCATTTGCAGCGTTCCAAACGGACAGCTAATCAATGAGTTTTCCAATCAGCCGTTCCCGTTCAACAAGCTGCCCTTCATCGATTCGATTTCGCAGACGCTTCTGGCGTTCTTCCCGCTGCCGAACCAGCCGAGCCTGGGTCCAAACGCGTACAGCGCGACGCAAACGCTGATTCAAAACAACGATCAATTCGGAATGCGCGTGGACCACTATCTTACTTCGCGGGACGTCTTGAACTTCCGCTACATGTTCTCTCAAGGGAACACGACCGATCCGCTTTCCACTGCGGGCGCGAATGTCCCGGGATTTCCCGTGGGAGAAGCGCAGCGCGCGCAGAATTTTGTCGCGCAGGAGACGCATACGTTTTCGCCAACGTTAATTGGCGTGGCGCGGTTCTCATTCTTGCGGAACAAGTTTCTCTTCAATGAACAAATCGACCACACGACACCCGCCAGCCTTGGTTTCCAGTACGCGCCGTCACTGGAACAGGCGATTGGGCCTCCGTTCATCCAGGTGAGCGGCTATGCGTCCGTCGGTGATCCCATTACGGGGCCGCGGAATACGTATGAGAATGCCATTGATGTTTCTGGGTCGCTGACGTGGATTCATGGGCGGCACGAAGTGAAATTCGGCGGCGGGTACGGCCATGATCAGATCAACGTGCTCTTCGGAATCGCATCGAATGGCTTCTTTGTTTTTGCGCCGGCTCCCGTGAATGATGCCTTCGCAAGCTTCCTGTTCGGGCAACCGGTGTTCTTTTTGCAGGGCGGTGGAGATCCTTCGCGCGGACTGCGGGGGAACAATCTGAACGCCTACGGGCAGGACACCTACAAACTCACATCGCGGCTGACTCTGAATGCGGGCTTGCGCTATGAACTGCCTTTCCCTTACACGGAAATCAAAAACAGGCAGAATCTGTTTGAACCTGGCGTGCAATCGATCGTATTTCCGAACGCGCCCCCAGGGCTGGTCTATCCGGGAGATCCGGGCGTGCCGGCGGGATTAATTCCAACGGAAAAAACAGCATTTGCCCCGCGCGTCGGTCTCGCCTGGGACGTAAAGGGAAATGCACAGTGGGTGGTTACTTCGGCGTATGGCATCTTCTATGACCCTTATTACACGGGCCAGGGCGGACCGCTGCAGACACCGGTTAGCGCGCCGCCGTATCTGCAGACACCGCAGGTCAACTTCCCCAACTTTGCGGACCCCTTCAACGGGACGAATCCGTTTAACGGCGGCTTTGGGCCAGCGATGACGCTGCTAACACTGGACAAGAACTTGCGGCTGCCCTACGCGCAGGACTGGAACCTGAATATCCAGAAGTCTTTTGGCGGCAACTGGCTGCTCGAAGCCGGGTATATCGGGACGAAAGGAACGAAACTCCCGCGCTTCATTGAAGGAAACCCGGCGGTATTTGTTCCGGGCGAATCCACAGAAGATAACGTCAACAATCGGCGGCTCTATTCGGGATGCACGCTGGCGCCGTCCAGTCCACCTTGCAATTACGCATCAGTAGGTTTGATCGCAGGAATCGCGAATTCGACCTACAACGCGTTGCAGATGAGCCTGAAGAAGAGGTTCAGCCACGGACTTTCTTTGCTGACATCGTACACATTCTCTAAGACACTCGATGACGTCTCGTCGTTTAATATCACTGGTTCCGCATCGCAGAGCGTGGCGGGAGAGAATGACCTTGCGCAAGATCCGTTCGACCTTGCAGCGGAGCACGGCAGGTCCATGTTCGACGCGCGGCACCGCTTCGTTGCGAGCTACGAGTGGAACCTTCCCTTTTGGAAGCATGGGCAGAACTGGTACGAGCACATTCTGGGCAACTGGCAGTTGAACGGCATTACCACAACGATGAGCGGCACTCCGTTTACCGTATATGATTCGAACGACGTTGATTTGCAGGGAGGAGCGCCGGAAATCTCGGGCTTCTCCAGCAACCGGCCGAATCTGATCGGAAATCCGAATGCCGGGCCGCGCACGCCCCAAGAATGGTTCAACAAAGCCGCCTTTCAGCAGCTTAATCCGGCGACACAAGCGGGGCAATTTGGCAACGAAGGACGAAATGATGTGCAGGGGCCGGGGTACCAGGAGTGGGACTTCTCGGCATTCAAGAATATTCCGATCAAGGAGTCCAAGAGCCTGCAATTCCGGGCGGAGTTCTTCAACGTGTTCAATCACGCGAATTTCCGGCTTCCCAATAACGATATCAGCTCGCCGACGTTCGGGGAGATCTCGGAGGCGCTGCCGGGCCGGCAGGTGCAGCTGGCGCTGAAGCTCCTTTTTTGAACGGCGACAATCCGTAGCGGCGCAGCGAGGATCAATAGCGCGGGCGCAGCCTGTAGCAAAAAAACACGCGCGGTCCGCCAATGTCGATGGATTGAGGCTATTGCCATTTCACGTGGATTCGCGGCCGCCATCCACAATTTAGAACCCAATACGGCTCGTTCTAGTTAAAAAAGCAGTCGACTGCTGCTATCCTGCTATTGGGGAAGCCGCGCCTCTCGTCCCATCTACCAACCCAGTGAGGATTGCCGTGTGTGGCGCGTGCACGGCGTTTTCTTTGCGCGATGGGCCATGCGGAATGGAGCGGAGTTGAACGGATGAAAGTTCTTGTTACCGGCAGCAGCGGACTGATTGGTTCGGAAGCGGCCGAACACTTCGACCGGCAGGGGCACGAAGTTGTCGGCGTGGATAACAACATGCGGCGCATTTTCTTTGGCGCGGCGGGTGACACGCTTTGGAACCTCGAACGGCTGAAGGCGGCAACTAAACGGTTCCAGCACGCCGCATTGGATATTCGCGACCGTTCCGGGATTGAAGAACTGTTTCGAACTCACTGTTTTGACTTGATCGTGCATTGCGCGGCGCAGCCTTCGCACGACAAGGCGCGGGAAATTCCTCTGGTGGATTTTGAAGTCAACGCTCTGGGCACCATAAATCTTTTGGAAGCCACGCGGCAGCACAGTCCTGACGCGGTTTTCATATTTCTCAGCACGAACAAGGTGTATGGCGACGCGCCGAACGAGATTCCGTTGAAGGAACTCGAGAAACGGTATGATTACGCGCGTGCGGAGGATTTTGGAGGTGTGGACGAAACCTGCCGAATTGACCGTACAATGCATTCGCTGTTTGGGGCTTCGAAAGCGGCGGCGGATCTTGTCGCGCAGGAGTACGGACGATATTTCAAGATGAAGGTTGGTGTTTTTCGCGGCGGGTGCCTGACTGGGCCTTCGCATTCGGGCGTGGAACTGCATGGATTTCTATCGTATTTGGTGAAGGTCACGCTGACGGGTGGCGCGTATTCGGTGTTTGGGTACAAGGGCAAGCAGGTGCGCGACAATATTCACAGCCACGACGTGGTGCGCGCGATCGAGGAGTTTGCGGCGAATCCCCGGCCGGGCGAGGTTTATAACATGGGCGGGGGCCGCGAGAACAGCGTCTCCATGCTCGAAGCCATCGAGCGGATTGAACTAATGACGGGGCGGAAGCTGAACTGGCACTATGTTGAGGAAGCGCGCAAGGGCGATCACATCTGCTACATCTCGAATCTGGGGAAATTTCGCAGCCACTATCCCAATTGGAAGGTTACGCGGAGATTGGATGCAATTCTGGAAGAAATTATCGCGTCGCAACGAGCACAAACGGCCCAGTCGGCCGTGCGATGACTGAAATCAGGAAATCAAGGCGGACGTTCTTTACCACTGCAAAGCCCTTTCGAGAACACAACGAGATTATGACTTGCGTGTCAAAGGGCTGAACCGGATGGCATCGAAAAGCGCGACGACTCCAGAAATGATTCCGAATTCGAGGAATGGCGGGATGGGAAAAATCGCGGGGGCTTGCATCTGTCCTGCTTGCCAAGCGCCGTCGCGCGAGCTGGCCATTGAACGTTACGGGAAATACGAGCGCTTTGCGTGCGGCGTTTGCGGGCTGCAGTTTTGGGAGCCGCGAGAGATGCCGGATGCACGTTGGTACGAGCAGATGTATGGCGGAAGGGATCAAAACGTCCTGCCATTGGAACCAGGGCACAAGTATTTTTTAGCGGATTCTCTTGCTCCCGGCGGCGGGACCTTGCTGGACATTGGATGCGGGACGGGAAACTTTTTGGCGGCCGCGCGCACCGCGGGCTATCAGGTAACGGGGATTGAACTCGATCGCAACGCGGCGCGATTTGCGAAAGAAAACCTCGATTTGCAAAGAGTGCTTCCACTTACAATCGCGGATTTTTCGAAACAATATCCCGAAGAACGATTTGATGTGGTTACTTTTTTTGAGGTGCTTGAGCATCAGGCCGCGCCGATGGAATTTGTAGAGAGGATACGCTCGTGCGTGCGGTCACTGGGCTTGATTGCGCTGAGTGTGCCGAATCGCGAGCGGTGGACGACCGGGCCGGATGTTCTGGACTATCCGCCGAATCATTTTTTGCGGTGGAGCACCGGATCGCTCCGGAAATTTCTTAGCGCGCAGGGATTCGAGATCTTGACCATCCGCGAGGAACCGGCGAGTATCGCGTATGCTGCGCAGATGATTAACATGGCGCTGCGCACAGGAATGACGCAACCTGCGGCGGGCGAAGCATCAGCGAGTTTTCGAGACGTGATGCAAATGGCGCCGGATGAGGCGGAGGTCGTGCTGCAAGCGAGGCCGGCGTTAGGGCGGCGGACAATGCAGATGCTTGGTCGGATTAAGCACGCAGCGTGTTTTCCGCTGGCGGTGATGGCGGTGCCGTACGTGCGGGTGCGCGGGTACAAAGGAACGTACATGTATTGTCTGGCGCGCAGACGAGACTGAAAAGTTTCGCGGAGTGATACTTTGGCGAAGAGTTTTGCCAGCATATTGATTGACACGTGCAACCGCGGGGCGCTGGTTATCGGGAGTTTCCTCGCCGAAAAATGAGCAATCTAGCGTGAGCGGATACCGTGCCATCGCGTTGCTGGGGCGGCGCGACGAACCGACCGACGCCGTCGAAGAGTATTGCCGTTTCCTCGGCGATGCGTTGCAGGCGTACAACCATGATCTGAGAATTGAGCGCGTGGATTGGGCGGAGCGCGGATGGCGGCGTGCCTTGCGATCCCTGCGGCGGCGTGCAAGGGGGTGGCACCGCGCTTGGGTGCTGGTGCAATACACGGCGCTGGCGTGGTCGAAGCGCGGTTTTCCGCGGAGATTTCTGCACGTTCTCAAAACAGTGAAGGATGCGGGCGCGCACGTGGCGGTCGTGTATCACGATTCCGAGCCGTACCAGGGCGCGCGGGCGATCGATTGGCTCCGGCAGCGGGCGCAGTTACGCGTGATGCGCGGGGCGATCGAGATTGCGGATGCTGCGATATTTACCCTGCCGCTGGAAAATCTTTCCTGGATCAAAAACCTGCAGGGGAAGGCGGTCTTCCTTCCCGTCGGGGCAAACCTTGACGTTTCAGCGGCGAGCAGCGCCGAGAAATACGGTGCGAAAGATGGGAAATTAACGATCGCCGTGTTCGGCATTACTGGAGGCGAGGCGGGGCGGAGAGAAATCGAAAGCATTGTGGAGGCGGTGCGGTTTGCCGCAGCGCGCCTGAAAAAGCTTCGGCTAGTGGTCTTTGGCAGGAATTCGCAAACGGCGGAGGCGGAGTTGCGAATGGCGCTGCGCGATACCGAGGTTGAAATTAAGGTGCTGGGTGTTCTGCCGGTGACAGAGGTTGCGCAGACTCTTTTTTCCTCCGATGTGCTGCTGTTTGTGCGCGGACCCATTACCACGCAGCGGGGCAGCGCCATCGCCGGGATTGCCTGCGGGTTGCCGGTGATCGCCTTTGAAGGACCGCAGACTACGCCGCCCATCACGCAAGCAGGAATAGCATTTTATTCGCCGCGAAGGCAGGGTGATCTGGGCGATGTGCTGGTACGGGTTCTTGGCGATGAGCACTACCGGACTTCGCTGGCGCAACGAAGCTGGCTGGCGCAGGCGGAGTACTTTTCCTGGAGCGTGATTGCCGGGCGATACGCGGAGTTCATGCAGAAAAAAGAAACGACGCCTTGATTCTGGTTGGACAGAACAAATCAGGACGATGCGATCACCAGTTCTTTGCCAAGACTGCGACGATCCTGGCGAGGGCGTCGAGGTCGCGAGTGTCGATCACTTCGCCGGGCGAATGAGAATAGCGGAGCGGCCAGCCGAGAGGGATGTCGACGGAGCCGTAGCGCGTGAAGACGGCGCCGTCGTTGCCGCCGCCGGTGACGCCGTACTGAACGGGAATTTTATTTTCCCGCGCGAGCTTCGAGACGCGGTCGACGAACTCGCGGGGCGCGATGTTGGAATTGTCCACCGCGCGGATGACGAAGCCTTTGCCGATTTCGGCGTCGGCGAAGCGCTTGGATTCGAGCGGGGAATCCGAACTGACAAAGGTATCGATGGCAAAGACGAAGTCCGGGGTGTTGCCGTCCTTGGCGGCGCGTTCCGCGTAGGCCGCCGCACCCTTCAGGCCAACTTCTTCCTCGGTGGACCAGACGAAAGTGACGTCGCGCCCGGGCAAATTCGGCCCGATGGCTTTCACGGCCTCGAGCAGAGCGGCGTCGCCAACGCGATCATCAAAGCTGCGGCCGTTCGCGCGTGATCCCACGAGTGGGCGATATTCTTTCGGGATGGTCAGCCAGTCGCCTATTTTTATGCCGAGTTTTTGGGTTTCCTCCGCGGAGCGTGTGCCGACGTAGACGTGGCCGGGCTCATCGATTCCACGCGGGCTGTGGGTCCATTCGAATGCAGGTTGATCCCATCCTGAAGGCAACTCCAGCACGCCGGCGATGGGCGGGCCTTCGGGTTTGTGCAGCAGAACGGTGTGACCCAGAAAAAATTCGGTGTAGCCGCCGCCGAGCACATCCACGGCGAGGCGGCCGTCGGGCTCGATGGAGCGGACTTGATAACCAATCTCGTCCATGTGCGCGACAAAGACAATTTTGGGGGTCTTTACGCCCGGCTTGGCGTCTCCGAGATGCAGGATGAGATTTCCCGCGGCATCTGTCTCCGTTTTATTCCTGGCCCATTCTGGGAGCAGCTCCGCCACTTTTTTACGCACGGGTTCTTCGTGCCCGCTTGCACCGTACGTCTCCACGAGAATTCCAAGGAGAGACGGGCCACAATCACTGCAGCCCCATGAGTGGGCTCCGCCAGAGCCGCCCGCGGCACTGGTTCCCGCTACGTAGTGATAGAGCAAGTCCGTGAGGGAGCGTACGTCGGAAATACTGAGGGTCTCTGCGGGAGTGACCGGAAAGAGCGTGGCCACGCCTAGCTGCGCGAAGCGTGGCGGGAATGGAGTTGCTTTGACATAGCCCGCGATGCGCGGAGGCGCAGCAATTGCAGGAGTCAGTGACAAATGATTCTCATGGGCAAGCTTTTTCAGATCCGCTGGGAGGCCGGAGAGAGCAACGGTCGGATCGGTTGCGCCCAGAAGAATGCCTTGTCCCGGCAAGGGACGCTTGTCACTGACGGGGGGAGAAGAAGCGCCAGGACCCCGCGAGGGTAGCAAGCGGCCAACATAAATCATCTCGTCCGGATGAACCTCGTTGAGGAGGCGGTCCAAGCCGCGGCCGCCGGTCCATTGTTGCGCGACAAAGGCGACCGTTGTGGTGCCGGTGAGTTTTGCTTTGGCGAGTTGAGACGTCGTCAACAAATTCATCAGTGCAACGCATCCGAAGTGATCACCGATGCCGGGGGCGGTGTACTCGGACGAAGCAAGTTGATAGTCGTTATGAGTCAAGGTGACGGGGTCGAGGACGTCAACGCCGGCGCTGCGAACCTGCTCGGCGTTTGCGGCGCCGATGTCGACAAACATTTCGTCGGGATGCGCCATCTTCGGAGCATTCTGGCGGAGGGGTTGCAGGTGAACGGACAGTCCCGCAAAGACACCGTTCACGCGCTTGCCGTCGCGCGTGATAACCCAGACCGGCTGGGCGGCGTCGAGCAAATCAAACACGGCATTCGGCGGGGCTTGAGGCAAGCGTTGAACGCGGAGATAGCCGTCGGGAGTGATTTCGCTGACTATGTAGCCGGGTTCGTCCATGGAAGTGACGAGCAAGCGGTGGGGAGAACCGCTGCCGAGCGTTACATAGACGTTTCCAAGGTTATCGGTGTGCGGAGAAAGGCTTTTGAGACGGTCGCGAATCTCTGCGGCGAGTGTTTGCTCGTAGCCGCTTACAGCGGGCGTTTTGACGAGGCGCTCCCAATCCTGTTCAGTGCCGGAGCGTTGCGCGAATGCGTGCCGCGGCAGGAGCGCGCTCGCGCAGATTGCCGCGGACAGGGACCAGCTGAAAATTCTTGTGAGCATCAACGGTTTCATTCCACACTCCTGTGAAAATTCGCGCGGTGCATTGCGCTAACGGCACAGCGCTTCGATCAGGGTTTCTTTCTTTTTCTCGGCGAGCACCGTCAGAGGATCGAGCGACGCGGCATAGCCGCCCACTGCGGCGGCAGCAAGAAGCGTAAAAACTTCAGCAGGAAGCCAAGGGTTTCCTGTCCATCGTCCGGAGAAAAGAATCACCGCGGAGATGGCGCCGAGAAGAATCTGTGCGCCGAAAGCAATCATCACGGCCACGCCAGATTGACGCTGGCCGCGCATCTGGCCGAATTCGAGTTTGCGAGGAAAGGAGAGAGAAGACCAGTTGGCGACGGTGAGCTGGCCGATGATCGTAAAGACCATGGCTGCGAGGGTGGCCACGAGCATGTGCAGGGAGGGCAAGCCCACGCGCCAGGCAAGCATAGACAAGGACAGAGCCATCTCCAGCGTCAGGACGATGACGAGCATAATATTTTTTCCGAGGAAGACGTCACGGAAGCGCAACGGCGCGGTGAAGTAGGTCTGGATGCCGCGGCCTTCATAGGCAAAGCTATTGTACGCAGGGGCCATCAGAATCAGGATGAGATAGGCCATCATGGCGGGGAAGAAGAAGTCCGCGGACACGCCCTTGCCCCAGGTCGGATGCCTGCCGGTAAAATTCATGCTGAAAATAAAAACCAGCATCGGCGGGAGAAGTAACGTTATGAACGCGAAACCGTTGCGGGTCAGGTAGCGAAACTCTTTGCGAACGACGGCGGCGACCTGGGGAGAAAGCAAACCCAAGCGATCGGGGCTGTCGTCTTTTGACGCGATGGGACGTATGACGGCGCGGGCCGGGGCCGCCGTCTCGCTGAGTTCTTCACCGCGATACTGCGCGGCGAATCGGCTTCGCAGCAAAGCGCTGAACACAAGGAGATAAAGGAGAAGACCGGCCGCGCTGAGCAAAAAGCCTGCCGGCTGAAGCTGCGCGACAGAGGCGATCGCGCGTCCCGCAAGCGATGGAGGAAACCAGGCAAAATACGGCAGGAGACGAAGCACTATGGGGCGCGCAGCAACACCATAGCGATTCGCGAGCGGGGCAATGAAATTTAGAGAAATCATGCAAAGAACAAAGAGCCCGACGAAGAGTTCCCGCGTGCGGCGGCGGGAGAGCAGCCGCTCCAGCCAGGAGCCGATCAGCCGTTCGAGCGTGACATTGAGCAGAACAAATGCGGCTCCGATCAGCAGCATGGCGGGCAGCACGCCGGGTTTTGCAACGGCCGCTCCAGCGGTCATGGACAAGAGCCAGCAGAGAGACGCGATCGCGGAAAAATTGGCGAGACCGTAGGCCAGCCCGATGGCGTAGAACGCGCTAAGGCTCAGAGGGAAGCGCAGAAGAGTGCGAAACTGAAAATTTGCGCCGAATCCCGCAACGAAAAGCGGGAAGAGCTGCCAGAAAAGAAAAATTGCCCAGAAAAGCAAAGCAATCCAGGCCGGGCGGTTCGTCGAAAGAAACGCGTAGGCCCCGGAATAGAATGCAAAACACAAACCGATGACCAGGACGCTGCTGAAAGCGGCGGCAAAAATAAGGCCGATCAAATCGAGGCGATTATTCTTCTTGCGCATGCTGTTACGGAGGAGGCGCCAGCGAAGCCCGGCGACGAGACGAATCTGCTCGAAGAGTCCGACGGATAGGGTTACGTCAGCCACGAGAGTTCCTCGAGTTGCGCGCGCTCCGCGCCACTTTGGCCGACGATGGAAAGGAAAATCTGTTCGAGCGAAGTCTTGCTGCCTTCCTCGCCCGGGATGCCGGCGCGCAATTCTTCGAGCGAACCCTGGGCGACGAGACGGCCCTGATGAATGATGGCCACGTGACTGCACAAGCGCTCAACGATCTCCAAGACGTGAGAGGTTAGAAAAATGGTGGTACCGCGTTCGGTCATGCGGCCGAGCAGGGATTTCAGCGCGCCCGCCGCGAGCGCATCCACTCCTTCGAAGGGCTCGTCGAGAAACAAAATGCGCGGCCCGTGGATGACGGCGGCGGCCAGGGCGAGTTTTTTCTGCATGCCGTGCGAGTAGTCGGCGATCATTGTTTTGGGGCGGTCGGCAAGCTGCATGAATTCCAATAGCTCATCCGAGCGACGCCGCGTGGTGGCGCGATCGAGTCCGTACATTCTGCCGACGAAGTTCAGATACTCCGCCCCTGTCAATCGTTCGAACAGGCCCATGCCTTCGGGCACTACGCCGATCTGTCGTTTCACTTCCACGGAATTGGTTGCAAAGTCCAGACCGAGCAACTGCATAGTTCCGGAAGTCGGAGCAAGCAAGCCAGTCAACATCTTGATGGTCGTGGATTTTCCGGCGCCATTTGGCCCGAGGAAGCCGAAGAATTGTCCCGCGGCCACCTGAAGATCCACGCTGTCAACGGCGGTCAGATTCCCAAAGGTGCGGGTCAGTTTGTGCGTCTGGATGGCCACATCTGGCATCGCTTTTCCCCGAGTGCTGGCGAAGGTTAGAAACAGAACTCTAACACGAGTCTTGCCGACGAAAAGAAAAGAGACTAAAGGGCCCAGAGGCAGGAAAAATGGTCAGGATGGTTTCTGAGGGGTGGTGGATGTGGTGGAGAGCGGTTGCAAATCTTTCGCCGGAAATGCCGCGAGAACTGCGGGGAGTTCCACGCGGAAGACGGCTCCGCCTTCCTGGCGGTTGTAACAGAGAATTTTTCCGGCGTGTTCCTGAATGATGCCGAAGCAGATGCTGAGGCCCAGGCCGGTGCCTTTGCCGACGGGCTTGGTGGTGTAGAAGGGATCGAAAACGCGATGCGGTTCCTTGATACCCGGGCCGGTGTCTGAAAATAAAACGACGACGTTCGAGCGGTCGCGGATGGTCTTGATGGTGAGCACGCCGCCGTTGGCCGCTTCCATGGCGTCCAGCGCGTTGCTGATAATGTTGAAGAAAACCTGCATTAATTGATTGCCGTCGCCTCGAACGCCAGGAAGGACGGATTCCAGCTGCAATTCAACGCGCGTGGTGCCGGAGCGCAGATCAAGGGCGCGGAGTTGCACGGCATTGTTCACTACGGTGTTGATATCGAGAAGCGTGCGCTCGGCGGGCACCTGCCGCGCGAAGCTCAGGAGATTTCCGACCAAGGTTTTTGTGCGGCGTGCCTGGTCGCGAATTTTTGCGGCGGTAGCGCGGGCTCTGTCCGGAACCGTGGGGTCATCGGCTAGCAGATCCGAGAAGCCGAGGATGGCCGCCAATGGATTGTTGATTTCGTGCGCTGCGCCAGCCGCAAGCTGACCGAGGGAAACAAGTTTTTCGGATTGCACGAGCTGCGTCTGCAGGCGCTGGAGGTTCTCGATGGATTGTTCCGACCTGGCGAGAAGCCGGGAGCGGTCCGTGTCCGCAAGATGGGTGCGCAAGAAAATCAGCAACGCCAGCGGCACGGATGCGACTAGCGTGACCATCAAGCGAAAATCACGAACTGCCGCTCCCTCGTGGCTAAAGCGCAAAGTGTAGATGGCGAAGATGGGTAGCGAGATGACCGCGGCCATGGCGAAGCGCGCCGGCCAGACGTTTTCGTCGAATGTCGAATCGGCGTTGGATTCGTAGTTGTTTTCGAAAGGAGAGTCCAGCTTGTCCCGATTTTGATAGGCGATCACTCCGGCGAGAGCGAACCATAGGAAATTCGAAATCAGGGGAAGGTCGTACAAACTTCCGGTGTAGTACCTCCCGCTCGCGATGCCGACGTTAATCACCAAGGAAGAGAGCAAATAAAGAGCCGCGCCGCCGAAGAGATTGGCGTACACGATGCGCCAGATTCGATTCGAAGCCAGCCACAGGGCGGCCCATCCTGCGACGATAATCATGTTTTGGATGTTAGCGAGCAGATTGTAGTTGAAATTATATTGGCCAATGGAAGGCGAAGCGTAGAGCCAGGGCAGAACCGCGAAGGCGTACAGAAAGGTCCACCAGGTGAGCAAAAGAACAAAATCCAGGTAGCCAAAACGCAATTGGATTTCGCCGTGCTTGCGGTGCGGGCGCAAGGTGAGCGCCGCCATCATGGGGATTCCCCGCATGAAAAAAAGGATGTCTCCACCGTTCAGCTCGGGAAGAGGCTTGTGGAGGTAGACCTCGTAGTAGGTCCACTGGAACTGCCCGATCATCCACAGCGTGCAGCTGAATGCAATCAGCATCCAGAAGAGGTTCCTGCGCCAGTGAGGCGTGCCGGCATTCAAGAGCAGACCGGCGTTTGCCAACAGCGGGACGATGCACTGCACGAGGTCGCCAAAAGTGACCAAGGCAGGCGAGTCGCGCCGAAGCGAGAGCGACACGGCCGTGTAGACGATCAGGACGAACAGCCAAATCCCGATCATCCATGCGATTCTGCGGGAAGATGACATAAACCTAGCTGTATCTAGTGTAGACGCGCGAGGAGAGGTGGAGTGCGGCCAATCACTCCTGCTTCACCTAAAGATAAACGAACGATGGACCGCAACCACTCGACGGCGCGACTGGCAATTTTTGATTCTGGCGGAGGAGGAGGGATTCTGTCCATCCACTCTGAGAAATTCCCAGGCGCGATGGTAAAACTCAAGTCCTTTAGAGTCAACGAGCGAATTCTCGAAAAATCATTTTGCCAGTGTCATTGGGAAATCTGAGGTCTGGACTTTTGAACAATATATTCGCCTTTTGTTCGCTAGTGTTGTATCCTGTGGATATTCTCTGAGTTTCAGAGAAAGAAAGCGTGCATTTCTTCGCGCTTTCGTGGGATTTGATATAGTCTCTTGAACTAGGAGCTTCACTGACCGAATGTCGCGGGTTAGACAGCCCCTTCACGAACACACCTGCCTGATTTGCCGGGGAAGCTATCCGTGTTGGAGTCTAGATTGTCCTTCGTCCGTTCACATCGTGTGTGATGACTGTGGTGAGCAAAAAGCAGAAGAGAAGGAAAAAGACACCAAGTGGGATTCGCAAGCGGTCTGTTAAGTCAGAGCTTGAGCCGATAGAAGAAAACGTCGAGCGGAGTTCGAAGAAGAAGATGCAAGGTTCAACCGGAGCAGCAAGCGCCGTCACGAAGAGGGAAAAGGCGGATTCATATACCCCGCCTACTTCCATAACGACTACAACGATTGGCGAAATGATTCAAGGCATTCGAGAGATTCCGGAAGAGCACCAATCGCGATTTGGAATCACCCCGGCAACCGGATACGGCGTGAAGATTTGGTGCGCCGGGGATTCGAGTTTGGTCCGGCTTCCCTCTGTGGCAATAGTTGGTTCACGTAATGTTTCTCCTGAAGGCGCGGCACGCGCTCGCAGGCTTGCACGGGAGTTGTCATCAGCGGGCATCGTAGTGGTGTCCGGGTTGGCGAAGGGCGTTGACACTGAGGCACTGACCGCTGCGATGGAAGCGAACGGCAGGACAATCGGCGTTATAGGTACACCACTTGACCGTGCGTATCCCGCCGAGAATAAAGGGCTACAAGAAAAAATCTATCGCGATCATTTGCTTATTTCACAGTTTGAATCAGGAAAGAAAGTTTATCCCAGCAACTTCCCCGAACGAAACAAGCTGATGGCCGCTATTAGCGACGCTACGGTTATCGTGGAAGCATCAGATGAATCTGGTAGCCTTCATCAAGCTGCTGAATGTACTCGATTGGGAAGATGGTTGTTCATTGCGAAGTCTCTTGCCGAGAATCCGGACTTGCATTGGCCGAAGAGCTTCTTACACTACTCGACTACCCGCGTTTTGACCCACACCTCGGAGATACTCGCCCTTCTTCGAAGGGACTAGTTCATGTCACTTAAAGTCGTGGCCTTTTGCGGATACTTCTGCAATCGGGTGTTGATGTGGCGTCCCGAAGACCACGATGCTCACAAGTTTATTCAGGCTATTAAAGCCAAGTCGATGAACATGTACGGATATGTGCCCGTGCGTGGTGTCAAGCAACGCCTGTCAAACGATAATGCCGCTGACGCGGTAGGCTGGTTTGCGACTTTCGTCTTGGACCATCTGACAGCAAAGAAACTAAAGGGCCCATTTTTGGTTGTGCCGGTTCCGAATAGTGACACTACGTTGAGTTCGTCCAGCAAACCCCGCACGAAGCGTTTGGCGAAGGCGATTTGTGACGTTTTGAACGACGGCAGCAAAGTTGTCGATTGTTTGCGAGTCAAGCAGGATTTGGGTTCTGCTAGTGAAGATCGCGGACCGAGGGCAGCGAACGTTCTCTACGGCAATCTTGCACTCTTGAGGGATGTCGTAAAGGGTGTCGATAAAGACGCCAAAGTCCTTCTTGTGGATGACGTAACGACTAGTGGCGGCCATTTGCAAGCTTGTGCTGCGAAGCTCGCAACCGTGGGCTTGGAAGTCGATATGGTGATGTGTGCTGGAAAAACCGTGTATGACCAAGACGAACGCGCATTTCACACCTACGAATACAAACTCGACCAATACGAGCCGTAAGGGCACTTTGCCGAATCCCTAACTACTCAGACCAGAGCTAAAGCTCTCCGGTTGGAAGTAAGCACCTTCAACCAGCTTCTCCGAGTCAAATCGAATGGACAACCTCTTGAAAGATCACAGCTGGCCCGGTCCGCGTCCTTGGCGTCCGTCGGCTTCCATGCGATTGCCGTACGTGCGGAGAACTGCAGCCGACTCTGTCAGCATCGATCGCCTCGGATGGTAGACCAATTTTCCCACCTCAAACGGGCCTTTGAGCGGTTCCTAATTAGCTCATTTTTGAAGCAAATGTAACACGGAAGGGATAGTTGCGGGATGCCTGCGAACGTTGATTTGGCCTTGTTAAGCTGAACGGTCTTGCGTTAGGGAAGTTCGAAACCCGGAAGCCGCAGTGCCTTCCGGTCGAATGTCAGCGTGCAGGAACAGCCCATTCTCGCACCTAGGGCTCCGATCACGGCGTCGGCGAACGAACCTTGTCCATCCTTCAGGGCGATCATGGCGGTGAAAACCTCCTGCTCGTTCTCCACAACGAGCACATCGGTTTGCAACATACGTTCGACGGCACCGACGATTTCACGGGGTGTCAGCCCGTAGGCACGCTCGAGGACCCACACGGTCTCGACCATCGCCACAATGCTGACGAAGCCGGGCGTTTCCTCAGTTAGCCGCTGCTCGATTATCTCCCTTGCCTTCGGCGACTGTATTGGGTCGTCTTGGGCAAGATAGCGGACGATAATGTTCGTGTCGATCCCGATCATCGACGTCCAGAGCGTGGCGCGACGCCAGCAGCGCCTTCAGCAGCGGCCTCGGCCATCTCCCCGATTGTCACAGTCCGCCGACGTCTGGATTTGATCATGCCTCGTAAAGCCGCCGCGGGGAGTTTGGGCAAAAGGACCACGCTGCCATCGGGATGCACAAAGAACTTGACCCGATCGCCCGGTTTCAACCGAAGATGCTCGCGAATAGCCTTCGGGATTGTCGCCTGACCCTTAACGGTGATCGCAGATTCCACGTTGACCTCCATTACTTTTGTGTATATGTAATACCACCCGCTTTTACCAGTGTCAAGCTACTCTTTACAAGCTCATGAAACGCATGGCGAAGAGCGCCTCGTGCAGCTGGAAAAATGCCGGACGGGAGGAAAGCGGTTCGCCACGATCGCGATAGTGCGAAGCTTTCCAGCCGCAGGGGGAAATAGCAGCACAGCTTAGTATTAGTAATTGATGTTTTAGTGGCGGAGGAGGAGGGATTGAAACCTCCGTTGTTGAGTGGGAGGTGAGGGGTTGGTCAGCGTTGGTATGTCTCTTGTTTTCAACGCGCATTTTGGCAACAATATACTAGACACACAAAGCGTGCTATTCTTGCTTTTGCCGTGACAGGGCTATTGATAGGGAATTTTTTATTGCAGTGGGGGACCGTCTCCAGTGTCATTGTAGGCGATGCATCCCTCGGCGCTGTAAATTCCTTTGGGGTAATACGACTGCCAAGCACAGTAGTGCAACCAATGCTGTTGTCCGAAGATATCCCAGTACCACCCTCTACCATAGGTGGCAATATAGGCTCGACCGTTCAAGAGGTCATCTACTTCAGTCTTGGTGAACGTCTCTGGTTGAAACGGAACTGGGTTAGAGCTTCTGATTACAGTAATCTTTGCAGATGTGTTTGGGGGCAGGAGCGCAGTAATGCTTCTGACATGCGGGGTGTCATAGTTAAACGCAACCTGATTGGTATTTTTAGTAATCGCAACTGCAAATTCAAAAATGAGTTGCTTGCAGAAAGTCTTTCCGCTATTCAGAAGCGTTACCCTGCTCACGATTGGAGTTCCTTCTTTGATGCTCTTAGAGTCCGGGCTAGACGAATCCGCACTAACCCAGGGGCGCTCATCGATAGTGAAATTTTTATCTATCCGATTAGCGTTGTCGCTCGCAATTTCATTGGCATGGTTGGTAGCTCGCCACAAACCAATCGAGACGACGGTATAAACCAGAACAACAAGACCCACACCAATTTCAAGTCGAAGCCTAATTTTGTCTCTTCGCTCTTGGCGTTGCTTATAGGCTTCGTCTCCTTCTCTTGGGGATGGTGGAACGGACATAGGGGTACTGGGCGGCTCTTGTATCCCACCGTCGCCCTTTTTGTTGGTGCTATCCTCTGGATGTACGGGGTCTATGGAATGCTTGTGTTTTGGAGCGCGTAATCTTGAAAACAGAGAATCAGCAGAAGTCCAAAAAGAATCAAGAATACCGCCAAGGAATTGAAGCAAGGCGGAAATTCGAGCAGACAATGAAAACTTTGTTTGGTGCGTCAAAGTCTGGTACCAAAAAACCTAAGAAGGGCAAGGATTAAGCCACTTTACGATGGCCGCGTCCCTGCCTCTTCGTGGTGCAGCGAGTCGGTTCCTTTGCCAGTGAGTTCTTGATAGGTGATGCGACGGCCAGCGATATGACACATAGCCATTTGAAAACGGTCCCCATCGCCAACGAAGTTATCTTTCGTGGCGCGATTGTTGTACCGGAACACCTGCTCGTCCAGATAGCGGAAGAGGTGGAACGGCTCGACGTTGACGTACGTGCCCTTCAACCCGCGCTTGAGCAGACTCCAGAAGTTCTCCAGCCCGTTCGTGTGGACCTGCCCATCAACGTAGCGTTCGGCATGGTCAATCGTCTGGTGAACGAAGTCTTGGTTGTTCAATCCCTGATAGGAGAGCAGCGCATCGGTATAGATCGCGCTCTGCGCTTTGACGTGAGCGAGAATCTCAGCCTGCAAGTGACGCTTTTTGCGAGTCGGAATGACGTTGGCGTGAATCTTGCCACCGCGTTCCAAGATACCCATGACGGCGGCCTTGCCCTTCACTCCCCGGTCGATAATCTTCTCGCGGCGTTTGTCCGCGTGCATGAATCGCGCCGCACCACCGATGAAAGTCTCGTCCACTTCGACTTCTTTACCGCCCCCGCCGAGCTTCACGAACTGCTTCTCATGCAAGGCGAGCCGAATGCGGTGCATCATAAACCAAGCCGACTTCTGAGTGACCCCAAGAGCGCGGCCAACCTCATAGGAACTGACTCCGTTCTTGGCGTTCACGATGAGCCAGACAGCTATCATCCACTTGTCCATGCCGAGCGCGGAATCCTCAAAGATGGTTCCCACCTTGACGGTGAATTGCTTCTTACAGTCCTTGCAGAACCACAAGCGGCGTGTCGAAATGAACGAATGCTCAGTCGAATCGCAGCGTGGGCAAGTGACTTTGCCATCCGGCCAGCGCAGCTTTACCGAGTAATCGAACGTGCGCTGAGGGTCGGAGAAGAAAGCGACTGCTTCCTGCAAGGTATTGGGGAGTGCGAGGCTCTTTGTCATGGCTAATCCTCTTGTGTCTCAAGTATCTCAAAATAGCCTCTGTGTGTCAAGTATGTTGTTGCCCGCATTTTTATTTCTCTCTAATCGACAGAATCCATGGGGGATCCAATACGCTCAAATCAGGCAAAACTAGTAGCAAGTAGAGTCACGCTCCTCAGGAACAGCGAGGCTGGCGTCCTTGATTTGTTAGTTTCTCTGCCTGACCGGCACATCCGGCCGGGGATCGGAAAGCGAATCGGTGAAGGACCGAATGCCATCAAAGCGCACTCTTAGGTCTCCATAGCTGCGGGTGAAGGCACGCTCCACATCGTGAGCGAGGACGAGGTTGGCGCCTTCCGGATGTTGGTACCGGAATGCAACGAGATTCTTGGGATCGAAATAGTTCGCAGACCATTTGCACTCGATGGCTACTGGCCTCTTTCGGTGGGTCGGGATGACAAAGTCAACCTCGTGCCCGCGCTTGTCGCGCCAATAGAACACTTCTCGGCTCTGCGAACGCGCCATAATTTCATTCAGCACGAAATGCTCCCACAACGTCCCGAGATCATCATCACGCAAGTCCTGCCAGCCTCGGTAGTAGCAAATGAAACCGGTATCGAAGCCATAGACTTTAGGCGCGGCGATTATCTCAGTGGGCCGACGAGTGCTGAAGGGGCGAACGACATGCGCGACGAACGTTGCCTCAAGAACGCGGAGGTAGTTTGTGATGGTTGGCCGGCTTACCTCGCAAGGGCGGGCAAATCGAGTGGCGTCAAAGATGCCGCCGCTTTGTGCCATAACCAGCTCGGTGAATCGCTGGAACGAATCTCGCCGCTCCAGACGGAAGAGTTCCTGGACATCCTTAGCCCAGTAAGCGTCCATCCATTCCTGAAAGTCGCGTTCCGGGTGTTTCTCCGGCAGAAAGAAGGGAGGAAGGCCGCCCCGCAGAAAACGGTGCTTTAGGTCCGTCTGGTTCGCGTCGTCCATGTCGAGAAGGCACATTGGAGCCAGCCAGAGGTCCCTCTTCCGTCCCGCCAACGTGTCTCTGAATTTTTTCGAAGCTCCCAGAGTGGAAGAACCAGTCGCCACAATGTGTGTGCGTGAATGATGGTCGGCTGCAATTTTGAGCAATTCGGACGGGTTCTGTAGCCGATGGATTTCATCGAGCACGATGCGCTTGCCGACCAGACCGTCGAGAAAGCTCTCTGGATCAAGCATCATGCGGCGAACCCGAGGGAGTTCACAATCGAAATATTCAACTTCGGGGAGATCCTGACAAAGGCAGGTTTTTCCAACCCGCCGCACGCCAGCGAGCCAGACAACAGATCGCTCCTTCCATGCGCGTTCGAGCAGTTTCAGCCAGAATCGCCTGTGTACCATACGAAGCTATAGTTACACATAGTAGCACTAAACGCAACTGCATTTGCAGCGCGCCGTGAGAAGATTGTATCGATAGGTACGAACGGAATCGAAGCCGCTTGGCTCTTGGAATTTTCGTGCATGACCGGATAACGGACTCGACCTGCCGGAACCATGCCCTACTGATGGTCGAAATAGGGAAACTAGGACATCATTTTTCCCGCGCGCTAACAAATTTCGCGAACCGTCCGACAATCTGAAAGATCTCCTCGCTGCCTTCGACACCCCCAAAAAGGTCCTGCGGCACGCCCGTCGCGCCAACTACGGTGCCGGCAAGTTGCCCGGTGAGTGAGGCGATTGTGTCCGTATCGCCGCCGGCACTAAGGGCGATGTTGGTTCATGCCATCGATGAAGATGCTGTGGCATTCTAGAGAAAATTCGGATTTGAAGAATCACCGCTCGATCCCAAACAGCTAATGCTCTAATGAAGGACCTCCGCGCAACCCTGCAATCGCTTGGTTTGGCGTAACCATTACCGGATGTAGCGCTCAGGAGCAACCGGCTTATTCGCGCCCGCCTTTTTCTGTCTCTAACTGCACAGCTGCGCTCTGGCTGACCTCTATGTCAGCGCCGGTTTCAAAAGGATCCACTTTCGCCCGTTTGCGTTGAGCCACTAGTGATGACGAATACTTCGGGGCGCACCCATATATGCAAAGGGAAGGGCACGTCTCGCGGCGTTCCAACCCCGGGGGCGTTATCGGGCCTAATGGTCTTCGACACGTTGGGATAAAACTGGGATAAAAGAGACGTGCGTTCGCTCTCTTTGAGTGAAAGAAAAATCTCCGTAATTTTTTGAGCGGCCCGACACATAGGTGACAGTTTGTACCGGACACATGGGTGACACGTTTTCCCTTTAGGGGAGGGAGTGATGCCTTGGAAGGAGTGTTCGGTTATGGATGAACGTGTTCGTTTTGTGGGGCGCTTGCTGGACGGGGAGAAGATGGTCGCGCTCTGTCGCGAGTTCGCCATCTCGCGCAAAACCGGTTACAAAATCTTTGACCGCTACGAGGAATACGGTCTGGAAGCTCTGACCGACCGTTCCCGC
>Ga0210394_10000819_pt1 | contig 56863 bp, 50 predicted proteins | sample IncBWC12MmetaG_FD_160121 | JGI IMG/M metagenome (GOLD analysis project Ga0210394, IMG submission 160121) | Forest soil microbial communities from Barre Woods Harvard Forest LTER site, Petersham, Massachusetts, United States - Inc-BW-C-12-M | ecosystem: Environmental > Terrestrial > Soil >...
GCCTTGAGGCGAGCGTGGCCGGAATTGATGAGGACACGTTTCAGAAGATCGCCGCCGCTGCGAAGCAGGACTGTCCGCTATCCAAGGCGTTGGCGAGCGTACCCGAGATCACGCTCACTGCGGTCCTGCGGAAATAGCGCGGCACGATGAACCGTAGGCCGTGCTTTGAGCTCCTAGACCTTGTCAGCGTAGATCAGGCGGCCGGGCCCAAGCACCGCCATGATTTCGGGCAGCTTGGAATTGGCGACGGCGAAGCAGCCGTGGCTGCGACCCAGCATGCCGGCGAAACCGATCATTTCCTCACTCACGTACCACGCACCATGCACCACTATCGCCCTGGAGAGGGCGTTGCTGTTGGTCGGGTCGAGTCCCTCGAGACGCATCGAATGGCCATGGGCTCCGAAATACAAGGACCCCGTTCTATAGGCTCCCGCGGAGGTCGCGTTAGACAAGGGTTCGTTGGAGAACCGCTCGAGCCATCCCGTACGAGAGGGGTCGGAACCCCTTCCATGAGCGACGAGATGCGAGCGCACGCTGCCGTTGGCGAGATTCACCAGGTGGAATCTCGGCGCACGCGAGGGAAGGGAAAAGTCAGCTACTCCGATGAAGTCTCGGTGGGTTATGCTGCCCTGATGTCGTTCCAGAGCGTCGAGCGCGCGCTGAAGCAAATCGGGAGCAATCGGGCCGCTGACTCTTTCTATTTGTGCAAGGGCGAGCCGAGGGCCGGTGGACGCCGCAGCCAGGCCGGCCAATGACAATTTGAGAAGAAAACGGCGAGAAAGTGCCAATGGTGAGTCCAGCGTGGATAAAGTTTATTAGACTGGGATCAATCCGGGAAGTTCACGAATGTCTGCTAGGCGACGGGTAACTCATTCGTTTTGTCTGGTGCTGAGTGTGATGCTGGTGCTTAGTGTGATGGGAGTCGCGCTACAGGCTCCGGCGCTGGCTGACTCAGTTCCTTTTTGGGGCGCAAAAGACTCGGTCGTCATCGACACGCCCATCAATCAGCTGAAAAAAGGTGAGTTTCTGTGGATGGGCGAAGCCTTGAGCACGGGTCCTGTGGCCATGGTCGTCAGCATCACTGAACAAAGAGCCTATGTGTATCGCAACGGCATCCTGATCGGGGCTACAACGGTCAGCACCGGTCGCCCCGGTCATCAGACGCCTACCGGGGTCTTCACCGTCCTGCAAAAGCAAAAGGAGCACCGCTCGACCATTTATGATGGTGCGCCGATGCCATACATGGAGCGGCTCACCTGGGGTGGCGTCGCACTGCATGCCGGCGGACTGCCCGGTTATCCCGAATCGCACGGCTGCATTCACTTGCCGAGCGAGTTTGCCCGACGCCTCTTCGAGATTTCACCCAACGGCATGACGGTTGTGATCGGCACCGAGCAAACCGCGCCAGAACAGGTCGCGCATCCGGGGTATCTTGCACCGGTGAAATTTGTCGGCGGCCAGCCGGTCGAGCCAGAGCCGCTTGCGCCCACTGAAGATGAGCGTTGGCAACCTGAGCTGTCCGCAAGCGGGCCGGTCAGCATCGTACTGAGTCAAGGTAGTCAACGCATCGTCGTTTATCGCAACGGAACAGAGATCGGTCGAGCGCGATTGGCCGTCACCGGTGATGCACCGCTTATCAATCACGCATTGGTGCTCACCGAAGGCCCGAGCACTGTGCCAGACCCTTACGTTCCCGATCCAACCAAGTTCCGTTGGTTAAGAATCGGCGTGCCCGGACATCTGGGAGAGCAAGGTACGCAGGTAGATCCGAATGCGGTTGCCAGAATCAAACTGCCTGCCGATTTCGTGGCCCGACTCAATGGGATACTGACCCCGGGAGCGACGCTGTTCGTGACCAATGAAGCTCTCTACCCGACAACGACTGGTCCCAGGATTCAAGTCGTGGACGCCGATCCGCCGGCCAAAGGTAAGCCCGTCCACACCCGCGAGTCGTAATCCCGATACTCTGGTATGTGCCGCCCCGGTGGAGGGCGTTGGCCGGCTGAAAACACACCTGACCTGGTTGTGTACAAGAAATGATTTGTCAATTCCTAGGAGCTTGGACGAAGATCTACTAGTCGGCACCTAAACAGAAAAATGGAATTGATCCATGGCTAATCCAGGTATCGATTGGAATAGGATATTTGAATTCGCGTGGCGGATTCTCATATTTATCGTGGCTATCGGCATCATCATCGTGGTGTCGACCAATTGGACCCGCTGGGAGGGCGGGGCGGGGTGGCAGACGACGAACGATGCGTATCTGCAAGCGGATCTCACTCCCATATCCGCGAAGGTAGCCGGGTACGTGCGCGAATTGCCCATTCAGGATTTCGAACACGTCCGCAAAGGGCAGGTGCTCGCGCAATTGGTTGACGATGACTATCGCGCCGCTGCGACGCAGGCCGAAGCCACCGTCGCAACCGCGGTGGCGCAGGCCCAGGCGCTTAAAGCACAACATGCGCTGCAGCTCGCGAATGTCGAGGCGGCACACGCGGTAGTAGCATCCGCCAGCGCGTCTTTCGAGCAGAATGGGCGCGATCTGGCAAGGCAGCGCCGACTGCTCGAGACCGGATCCTCCTCCATCGAGGCAAGCGAAAGGCTGACAACCACCCATGCGCAGCTCGAGGCGCAGCTGCAGCAAACCCGCGCCCAGGCGCTTGCCGCCGAGCGCCAGCTCGCGGTCCTCGAGGCGCAAATCGCACAGAGCGAGGCGACAATCACGGCGCAGCGCGCGGCACTTGATGCGGCCAAGCTCAATGTGGGGTACACCACCATCACAGCGACCCAGAACGGGGTGCTCGGACAGCGCCAGGTCAAACCCGGGCAATTGGTGAGCGTGGGCAGCCAGATCACGACCCTCACGCCCCTGCCGAATGTATGGGTCATCGCCAACTATAAGGAAACGCAGCTTACTCACATGGCCGTTGGGCAAAAGGCGGAAATCACCGTCGACACCTTCCCCGGACATACGCTGCGCGGACATGTGCTGGCATTCGCACCGGCCTCGGGTGCTGTGTTCGCGCTGCTGCCGCCCGACAACGCCACGGGCAACTTCACCAAGATCGTGCAGCGCATCGCGGTGAAAATAGTCATTGATGATGCGGATGGCCTCGCCGATCGGCTGGTGCCCGGCATGTCGGTGGAAGCCAAGGTCAATGCGAGAGACGCGGGGCGCAAATGAACGCGACTGCGCCTCTGCCCGGTTCAGGCTTGATGGCGCCGACGCTGCCATCCCCACCGACATCTATTCCTTGGCTCGGACTCATCGCTGTGCTCATGGGCACTTTCATATCGACACTAAACGGGCGATTGTCCACGTTCGGTCTGGCCGACATACGCGGCGCGGTGGGCGCAGGATTCGACGAGGGGGCATGGATCACCACTGCGCAAACCTCGGCTCAGATGCTCATCACGATCCCGGCGGTTTGGATGGGCGCGACCTTCGGCCCGCGACGAGTACTCATCGGCGCGTCCATCGCCTTTGCACTCATTTCCCTGCTGACGCCTTTTTCGCCCAACCTGCCCACGTTATTGACGATGCAGTTCTTGGGAGGTCTGGCAACGGGATTCTTCATACCGCTCACCTTGAGCTTCATATTGCTCAACATGCCGCCCAAGTATTGGGCTTTCGGCATCGCCGTCTATGCACTCAACCTCGAGCTGTCGCTGAACATATCGGCCTCCCTCGAGGGCTGGTACGTCGAGCATCATTCGTGGCGATGGATCTTCTGGCAAAACGTGCCACTCGCGCTGATAATGTCGCTCTGTCTGCATCGTGGCATTGCCGCGAAACCGATCATCACTCGGCCGCCAAACGATGTATATGGCCTCCTGGCCGGCGGCTTGGGGCTCGCGTTGATCTATGCGGCCCTCGATCAGGGCAATCGGCTCGATTGGTTGAACTCGGGATTGGTGTGCGCGTTGCTGTCGGCCGGTGTCCTATTGCTCGTGGCGATCTTGATCCATTCGTGGCGGTCCCCTCATCCGCTCATGAACCTCAAAGTCGTTTTCGGCGCGCCGCTGCCGTTTCAGTTCATATTGATCGCCTTTCTCCGTTTGACGATCACCTCGACAGCGTTCTTGATTCCGCTCTTCTTGGGTTCGGTGCGCGGCTTTCGCGCGCTGGAAACGGGTGACACACTCATCTGGGTGGCGGTGCCGCAGCTCATTTTCTGTCCGCTCGCGGCTTTGATGCTGCGCCGGTCGGACGCGAGGCTCGTGGCCGCAATCGGATTCATCTTTATCAGCGTTGCTTGCCTGATGGTGGCCTACAACCTGACCCCGCTCTGGGGGTCGTACCAGTTTCTTCCCTCATCCTTTCTGCAGTCCCTGGGTCAAAGCTTCGCCCTGTCAGGCGTCATATTCTTCGGCATTCTGCACCTGAAACCCCAGGATGCGCTTACCTTCGGCGTCGTTCTGCAGACGGCGCGCCTCATGGGCGGGGAGATTGGAACGGCGTTCGTGACCACGCTCGCTCGCGTGCGTGAACAAGTGGCGTCGAACTTGATTGGACAGCATTTGCAGATCGGTGACCCTCAAGTCATTCAGCGGATGGGGGCGTATGGGGCGGCAACGACGAAAGTGATCGATCCGGTCGGAGCCGTGGCACGCGGCGAGCTGGTGCTCGGAAACGTGGTGCGAGTTGCTGCCAACACTCAGGCTGTCATCGATTGCTTCGTTGTCGTTGGCATAATGACCGCCGTGGCATTGCTCATCGTGGTCATTCGAAGCGCAGCTCCCGAGGGCCCCGCATCTCCGATGCCGTTGTTTGGCGCGCGCGGATCGAGTGCGCCATGATGCGATCGCGCCTAACAATCGCCTTGAGTGCGCTCATGATCGTCTCGCTCGCGGCATGTCGAGTCGGCCCGAACTACCACGCACCTAAGCTCCCGACAGGCGCGGAGGTGCCCCTGGTGTCATTGAACACGGCCGCCGAGACAGAGGCGCCGCCGCCCGATGCGTGGTGGCGTCTCTACGATGACCCGCGGCTAGATGCCCTGGTGCAAGAAGCACTGCAGGCGAACCGCACACTTGCCGCGGCCGACGCGAACTTCGCGGCGGCCCGGGCAGTCGTCTCTGCGGTGCATTCGCAGCGCTATCCCTCGACCACGGCCTCCGCCGGCGGTCTGTATGGCCGCGACGCCACGACGGATGAGATTCTCGAGCTGACCGGACGCCCGCCGCAGACCTTTTGGCTGTACGAAGACATCTTTCAAGCCGCCTATGAAGTTGATCTGTTCGGTCGCGTCCATCGCGCAATCGAAGCAGCGAATGCCAACGCGGACGCTGTCGCCGCGATTCGCGACGGCGTGCGCGTGGTAGTGGCCGGCGAAACCGCCCGCGCCTATGCAGCGATCTGTGCGCTGGGCGAGGAGCTTAGTGTTGCGAACCACTCACTCGCCGTGGTGTCCCACGAAGCCGATATCACCGTGAAGCGCCATGAGGCGGGAGCTAATGCTGATTACGATGTTGCCCGGGCGCAGGCCTTGGTGGCCCAGGTTCGATCGGCGATTCCAGAGCTTGAAGGCCAACGGCGCGCAGCGCTCTTCGAGTTGACCGCGGTTCTCGGCCGTACGCCGGTGCAGGCACCGAATGATCTGGCAACATGCATCACCCCGCCGCACCTGGCGGCACTCATTCCGGTAGGTGATGGGTCGCAGCTCATCAAGCGCCGCCCCGATGTGCGCCAGGCAGACCGTCGTCTGGCGGTAGCAACGGCCGAAATTGGTGTGGCGACGGCTGATTTGTATCCCACCATCCGCCTGATCGGTCTTTACGGCGGCGCCGCGGTTGAGCTCTCGCAGCTCAACACCAATATCGGTCGAACCTGGGGCGTCGGCCCATCGATCAGCTGGACATTTCCCAACATGGCGGTGCCGCGTGCACGGGTGCATCAAGCCAAGGCCGAACAAGCCGCCGCGCTGGCGTCCTTCGATGCCGTGGTGCTCACCGCGCTCAAAGAAATTGAGCAAGCGCTTGCCTTGTACAGCACGGCACTCGATACCCGACAGGCCCTCGGCGATGCGCAAGACAAGGTCCACGCGGCCTTCGAAATCGCTCGGGCACAATTCCTCGCCGGTGCGCTCAGCAATCTCGACCTGCTCACCACCGAACAATCCTTGGTCGCGCTCGACGCCGCGGTCGCTTCATCCGATGCCCTGTTGGTTCAAGACCAAATCGCGGTATTCAAGGCGCTGGGCGGCGGCTGGCGAATTGAAAGTCAGCCCGTTCGATAGGTCGGTTACCGCCCGGTGCCTAAGCAATGTCAGTCGATTTTCAGCGTCGTCTCGTTCGCACCCGGATTTCACCTGGCCCCCTGTGGGCGGCGCAAACCAGCCCGCATTTGTGCTGCTGCCGATCGGCGAGTCCTAGCCCACGCATCATTTGCACAACTCGCGTCAAGTGTGCGCAAGCAACGAGCCCTCGGGAGCGACTAGTGACCTGTAACATTCATTTATAGACTATACTTGCGTCTATGACAGACGCTATCAAATTGACGAATGCGGAGCGTATGGAACTGACAAGGCGAGCGAACAGCCGAACGGATCGGGCGGAGGACGCCCGACGAGCGCGACTGATCTTGCTGCTGGCCGAAGGTCATACGTGGGATGAAGTGTCCGAACGGATCGAGTGCAGCCGCGGCTTTGTCGCGAGCTGGAACAAACGATTCGTTGAGCAGAGGATCGCTGGGCTTTACAGCCGGCACCTGGGGCAAGTCGCTTCGGTACTCACCCCGGAACTCGAGGCACGCATCCTGGAGGCGACGCGCCGTGCGCCGGGCGATGGCGCGACGCATTGGAGCACGCGCAAGCTCGGCGCTCACTTGGACGTAAGTCACATGATGGTGGCACGAGTGTGGCGCAAGCACGGACTGAAGCCGCATCGGATCGAGCGCTACATGGCCTCCAATGATCCGGACTTTGAGACGAAAGCTGCCGACATCATCGGGTTGTATCTGAACCCGCCGGCGCACGCCGCGGTGTTCTGTGTTGATGAGAAAACGGCTATTCAAGCCCTGGATCGTAAGGATCCGGTGCTGCCACTTTCTCCGGGGCGCGCAGAACGGCATGGTTTTGAATACTATCGGCATGGCACGTTGTCCCTGTACGCGGCCTTCAATACGCAAACCGGCGAAGTTCTGGGCAAGACCGCAGAGCGGCACACCTCGGCGGAGTTCGTCGCCTTCCTCACGGACATCGTGATCAACCAACCGCGCGGCAAAGAGATCCACGTGATCGCCGACAATCTCTCGGCGCACAAAAGTGTGCCAGTCAAAGAGTTTCTCGAAGCGCACCCAAAAGTTCATCTGCACTTCACCCCGACATACTCCTCGTGGCTCAACCAGGTTGAGCTTTGGTTCGGCAAGATCGAACGCGACGTGATCGCTCGAGGTGTGTTCACATCGGTCTCCGACCTCAAGAGAAAGCTCATGCGCTACATCCGCCAGTACAATAAATCACCGCGTACCGTGAAATGGAAATATGCAGATCCATCGCGTCACATCAGTACAAAATCAGTTGTTACAGGCCACTAGCATCTGGCGCAAGTACCCGGTTTCAGCCCGGGTTGCTTGAGACTGGGGGCGCGTGCGAGCACCGCGAATGGCGCACGGCGGAAAATCACAAGCTGTTTCGAGGTCTTCCGGCCTTATGATCTCAGCGGCCAGCTTCAATACCCGATCTGAACCGCAACGCATCAGGAGTTAGGTGATGACCGTTCCCCATCGTATTCAGCTTCATCCGCATGCCACAGCGGTCTGGACAAAGACGCCGGCTGCGATCCTTGCCGCCCTTGTCCTCCTCTTTGGTACGTCGCACGTTCTTGCGTCCTCCCAGCTTATTGCGAGCGACTCAAGCGGCGGCGACTGGGTGTACGTCGACCACGACCTCGCCGGAACCCGCTACTCCCATCTAAAGCAGATCACTACGAAAAATGTATCGCGGCTTATCAAGGCCTGCGCGTACTCATTCCCCGACAAGGAGCCATCCCAAACCGCACCGATCGTGTCGGCGGGCAGGATGTACCTGACGACTGCCCACTATACCGTCGCGGTCGATGGCGCTGATTGCCATGTGATCTGGTCGAGCACCTGGACGCCACGCGAGCACGAGCCGACGAACACGCATCGCGGGGCGGCGATCGCCGACGGAAAGATCATTCGCGGTACCGATGATGGCTTTCTGCTGGCGCTCGATGCCAAGGACGGGCATACGCTTTGGGCTAAGCAGATCGCCGATCCGAAGGAAGGCTTTTTCATCAGCATGCCGCCTCTGGTTCACGGCGATCTGATCTACATCGGGCCGGCAGGCGCTGAGACGGCTGCGCACGGTTGGGTGGGTGCGTTTCGAATCAGCGACGGCGAGCAAGTGTGGCGTTTCAACATTGTGCCCGACGACGGCGAGCCGGGCGCCGACACTTGGGGGCCAGATTCAGCCGCTCGCAAACACGGCGGCGGCAATCTCTGGACTCCGATGTCCTTTGACGTGCAGAGGAATCTGCTCTACGTGCCCGGCGGAAACGCGGCGCCCGATCTTTACGATGACGACCGTCCCGGCGCCAATCTATATACCAATTCCTTCATTGCCTTGGATGCAGCGACGGGTCATCTCGCTTGGTACCGCCAGTTCGTACCCCACGACGTACACGATTACGACGTCACGCACGTCGCTCCAGTGTTCAAGACAACGATCAATGGGTCGACACGCAATGTGATCGCGAGCACCGGCAAGGACGGACTGCTGCGGCTCTTGGACCGTGATTCGAAGGAAATCATCTATAGCGTGCCTTTTACTAACCGGCTGAACGTCGAAGCCCCCATAACCAGGGCGCCGGTGCGCGTCTGCCCGGGAACTCTCGGAGGACAGGAGTGGAACGGCTCCGCATACTATGCCAAGCAGAACATGCTGATTGTCCCTGCCACCGACTGGTGTGCGGAATTCAACAAGGATGCGACGGCACCGGACCCGCAGAAGGAACATACTCACGCCTTTTACTTCGGCGGACAAACGAAGTTCGATCCGTGGGCAGCTGCGCGGGGACGACTCACTGCGTTCGATGCTTCCACAGGTCATGAGAAATGGCGCTACGACGCGGCGAAACCGCTGATAGCCGGCGTCACAGCGACTGAGGGCGATTTGATTTTCGCCGGTGAACTGACCGGCGACCTTCTGGTGTTGGACGCCAGATCCGGCAAGGTGCTACTGCGGCGCGACCTGGGTGGTCCGGCCGGCGGTGGTGTAGTCACCTACAGCGCTCACGGTAGACAAAACGTAGCGGTCGTTTCTGGGCTCATTGGGGTATACAACTTGGTCGCTCCTGAAATTGGCGGGGGCAACACCACGGTCACTGTGTTCCGCCTTCCTGGGAAATGAGTAACCATGTCCTTCACAATCGACGTTCACCACCACATTCTTCCCGACGTCTTCTGGCGCGCAACGAACGATGCGCACAGCCCAGTAGGCGGCATCGTGCCGGCGCCTTGGTCGAAGGAGTCCACTCTATCTTATATGGACGACGCCGGGATCGACGTTGCGATCACCTCCATCAGCACGCCGGGAGTCCATATGGGCGACGATTCCGCCGCCCGCGATCTCGCCCGCCGCGTCAACGAACTGTCGGCAGAGCTGATCCAGGAACGTCCCGAGCGCTTCGGCGGCTTCGCAGCACTGCCGTTGCCCGATGTCGACGGAGCATTGCGAACTCAGTTCACATGACGGCCGGCGCGCGGAACCAAGGAGCGGGCGGTGACCCTAGCCGGCTAGCGCGGCTCGCTGCTGATCTCACGCTCACACAGGACTCACTGCCATGAATGCCATCCGCTACGTTCCTTTCGCCGGCCGCCTGTTGATCGGTCTGCCTTTCGCTATGAGCGGCCTCAGTAAACTGGCGGCCATCGGCCCGACCACGGAAGCGATTCGAGCCGCGGGTCTGCCGCTGCCGCAGTTGGTTCTTGCTCTCTGCGTTCTCGTCGAGTTGGGTGGCGGCCTTTTGCTCGTCGCCGGTTTCCAGACTCGCATCGCAGCAGCCGCGCTCGCCCTGTTTTCGCTTGCCGCCGCGGTCGCATTCCATAGCAATTTTGCCGACCAGAACCAAATGATCCACTTCCTCAAGAACGTGATGATGGCCGGCGGACTGCTCCAGATCGTCGCGTTCGGCGCAGGTGCGCTCAGCATCGACAACCGCAGGATCATGTCCAGCTGAGACGCAACGGTCGCAGTAGTCCCTTCGCGCAGCCGCCTGGCTGATCGGCACATTGATCGTCATCGGACGGGCGGGCGGCACGGCTCCTTGAGCTCGGTGAGCCGCTTGACAATTATTTGCCGAGGCAACTATAATACAGGCAACTTCTGCTGGAGCAAGTATGCCGGAATCGTATTACTCGCTGGAATCGCTGGAAGCCAATAAAAGCCTCGGCTTTCTCATCAAACGCTGTGGCATTGTGATGACGCAGATTGCGGAGCGAAGATTCGAGTCCCAGCCGATCTCCTTTACCCAGTGGATGGTGCTCATCTGGCTGGATCAGCGTGCACATGCGTCTCCCTCGGAGCTTAGCGCGCATCTGGGACATGACATGGGTGCTCTCACCCGCGTGGCCGATGAGTTAGAGCGAAGCGGCATGGTACGTCGCGAGCGTAGCCGGCGCGATCGCCGCGCCGTTGAACTCGCGATCACCCCGGATGGACGTCGCCAGGCGCTCGCCGGGAAGCGGCTCATGGTTGAGGTGCTCAATGAGCTGGTTGCACCGTACTCCAATACGGAAGTCGACATTCTGATCTCATTGCTGCAGCGTCTATTGTTGCGCCTGCAGGATACCGCTCAACTCTCGGCCCCTTCGGGCTCTCCGAGCACAGTATCCAATCAGGGCAAGCGCGGTTCGGCACGCGCGAGCCCGAAATCGCGAATCACACAGCGGGAATCTCGACGGAAAGCACGTAAATGAGGTACCGGCACATGAGTGGCATGCACCTTGTCCTAGTCGTTACTCTCGCCGGGATCGCAGTCGGAGCCTGCACCGTGGGGCCTGAGTTCAAGCGGCCGGACGTTCCGGCCGCTTCGGGTTATTCGCAATCGATACCTCTGGCCGGGTCGGCTAGGAGCGTCGCTTATGGCGGCGATATTGCTGAGGATTGGTATCAGCTCTTTCACTCCGAGGCCTTGAACGGCCTGGTGCATCGGTCACTCATTGATAACCCGGATCTGGAGGCGGCTCGTCATGGACTCGTGGCGGCGCAATTCGAGCTCAAGGCAGTCGCGGGCTCCGCTCTGCCTCAAATCGACGCCACCGGCCAAATTGGCCGGGCACATGTCAATGGCAGCTTCCTTTACGCTCCCGTGAACTCATTCACGGCCACAGGCAACCGATTCTCTCTGGGACCGTCACTCGCTTACAACCTGGATCCGTTTGGCGGTGTGCGCCGATCGATCGAGTCGCAACGGGCAGCGACTTCCAGCGTGCGCGACCAAGTCCTCAACACTTACGTGACGTTGGTCGATCAGGTGATCATTACCGCTTTCGACTACGCAGCGACGCGCGCGCAAATCGAAGTCACGCAGGCGCTGGTAGACGAACTGCGTGCCCAGTACGATCTCACGCAAACGCTTGAGAACGCGGGCAAGGTCACGCGGAGCGATACCCTTCAGGCGCAAACACAGCTCGAGAATGTAAAAGCCACCCTCCCGGGCCTCGAGCAGCAGCGCGACACCTACCGCAATGCCCTGGCTCAATTGAGCGGCAAGACGCCCGACGAATTCCGCTTGCCCGACCTTTCACTGAAGGACTTTTCCCTGCCGCCTGAGCTGCCAGTGTCGGTGCCCTCGATGCTCGTGCGGCAGCGGCCGGACATCCTGGCCGCGGAGGATAACCTGCACAAAGCCAGTGCCGGGATTGGCGTGGCTGAGGCGGCGCGATTGCCCTCTCTCAGCATCTCCGCGCAATACGCACAACAGACCACGAAGCTCAGTGAGTTTTTCACCCGCCCGGGCGGCGTGTGGTCGGTTGGCCCGGATCTTACCTTTCCGTTATTTCACGGCCGCACGCTCGCGGCGCGCGAACAGGAGGCGAAGGAGCAATACCGGCAGGCCGAGGCTACATATCGCAGTACGGTTATCGGCGCCTTTGTCGAGGTCGCGAACGCATTGCAATCCTTGCAGCACGACAGCGAGGGCTATGTCGCGCATATTCGAGCACGCGATGCGGCCGGCGCGAACCGCGATCTTGCCCTCGCGCAGTACCGCGCCGGCAGGTACACCGAGCTGCAAGTCTTGACGGCCGAGCAGCAGTATCAGGACGCGGCACTCTCGGAAGTACAGGCGGACGTGCAGCGCTTTACCGATATCGCAACATTATTTCGCGCGCTCGGCGGCGGTTGGTGGAACGCACCGCACGACCCATCGCAGCTACCCCTGGCAGATGCGTCCCTCAGACAACAGCCGAACGTCAGCGGTTCGAAAGGAGATGCGTATGAGTGAGCAGGACAATCGCGAGCCCATCAAAGAGGCCAAGAAATCGCGCCGTGCGCCGACGCTCGCGTTGCTATGCGTATTGGTCGGAATCGTCGGCTTCGCGATCTATTACTTTGCAATCGCCCGAAATCAGGTCAAGACCGATGACGCTTATGTGAACGGCAATCTGGTGCTCCTGAGCCCGCAGATCGGTGGCACGGTGATCGCCATTAACACGGACGAGACCCAATTCGTGCAGCATGGCGAGGTGCTGGTGCAACTCGATCCGCGCGATACGGCAGTGGCCCTGGCGCAGGCGAAGGCCAGCCTCGGTCAGACTGTGCGTGATGTAGCGCAACTCTTCGCGCAGGAAGCCCGGGACGCGGCCCTGGTCGATGCACAGCAAACCGTGTTCATTCAGGCGGACCAGGATCTGGCGCGCGACCGCTCAGTCTTCGCCGTGCACGGCGTGTCAGATGAGACTCTGAAGCACGATGAGCACACTGTGCACACGGCGCGTGCAGCATTGGAACAAGCGCAAGCCTCGCTGGCGAGTACCCGCGCGCAAATCTCGGGCACGAAGCCTGAAAGCCATCCGCGCGTGCTGCAATCGGAAGCAAATCTTCGAACCGCGTGGCTGGCCGCGGCGCGCACTCGGGTGGTCGCGCCGGTGTCCGGCTATGTGGTGCGGCGATCGGTCCAACTCGGTCAGCAAGTGACGCCGTCGACCGAGATGCTGGCCATCGTACCGCTCGATTCTGTGTGGATAGACGCGAACTTCAAGGAGAATCAACTTGGGAGTTTGCGCATCGGACAGCTGGTTCATGTGTCCGCCGACATGTATGGGTCGCACGTGCCGTACCATGGCAAAGTATTGGGTCTCAGTGCCGGGACGGGGAGTTCGCTCGCGGTACTTCCGGCGCAGAACGCCACCGGCAACTGGATCAAGATCGTGCAGCGGCTGCCGGTGCGCATTGGCCTTGATCCCAACGAGCTCAAGCAGCATCCACTGTTTCTCGGATTATCTACATCGGTCGAAGTAGATGTACGCGATCAAGGCGGCGCTCCCCTGTCGAAGCAGCCGGTCTGGCAACCCTCGCTGAACACGGATGCTTACGCCTCTCAGGATGCCGGGGCGGACGCCGAAATTAACGCGATAGTCGCCAAGAACCTGGTGGTAGGGGCGGTAAGGATGTCCTCCGCGCTGCCGGCCGCTCCGAAGATCTCGCCTCTGTCGGTGATGAAAATTCCGTGAAACAGGTCTCGCAGCAAGTCGGCGGCTGGCTCATCGCGCCAGTGGTCGCGCTGGCAGCGTTCATGGAAATCATGGACATTTCGATTGCCAACGTCTCCCTTCCGCACATCGCTGGCGACCTGTCATCGAGCCAGAACGAGTCCACCTGGGTGCTCACCAGTTATCTGGTCACCAACGCGGTCGTCATGCCGATTTCGGGCTGGCTCTCGAACACCTTCGGCCGCAAGCGCTTCTTTCTCTTCTGCATCGCAGGCTTCACGATAGCCTCCTTGCTCTGCGGCTTCGCACCCAACCTAGCGTCGCTTATCGCGCTTCGCGCGCTGCAAGGCGCCGCCGGAGGAGGCCTGCAGCCCTCGGGCCAAGCGATTCTGGCAGACAGCTTTCCGCCTGAAAAGCGCGGTATGGCCAGTGCAATCTATGGAATCGCCGCCGTCGTTGCCCCGACGGTCGGTCCAACCCTGGGCGGCTGGATCACCGATAACTACAACTGGCGCTGGATCTTCCTGATCAACGTACCCGTCGGCATCGTGCTCCTATTCCTGGTCATGTCTTTGATTCGGGAGCAGCCTGTGAGCCGCGATAAGAAGGCGCGATCTTCCGTGGACTGGATGGGTTTTGGGTTCGTGGCGCTGAGCCTCGGTTGCCTGCAGATCGTACTCGACCGCGGACAAGAGGAAGACTGGCTAGGTTCCGGGTTCATCACCGCGCTGATCCTCATCTCCGCTGCCGCTTTTGCGCTACTCATCTGGTGGGAGCTGCGGCATCCCGACCCCATGGTGGATTTGCGCCTGATGCGTAATCCAGACTTCGCCGTCACGTTCACGCTGATGCTGATGCTCGGGTTCATGTTATTGGGCAGCACCTTCCTGATCCCGGCCTATGCACAAAGCCTGATGGGGTACCGAGCTGTCGACGCCGGCATGGTGCTGACGCCCGGCGGCCTGGCGACCATTGCTCTGCTACCGCTGGTGGGCCGGATGGTCAACAAAGTCGATGTGCGCCTCCTCGTTGCAATCGGCCTCGTGATCGGCGGCTTCAGCCTTTTGTGGATGACGAACTTCTATCTTGACATTTCCTTCCAGCGCTTGATGCTTGCCCGCATCGTACAGTCCGCCTCGCTGGCTTTCCTGTTCGTACCGCTCAACGCAATGGCGTTCCGCGGCATCCCCGCAACCAAGACCAACAACGCATCGGCTTTGATTAACCTCGCGCGAAACTTTGGCGGCAGTATCGGCATATCGGTCGCATCCACGCTGCTGACCCGTCGTGAGCAGTTCCATCAGAGCCGTCTTGTCGAGAATCTCCAGCAGATGAATCCGTCCTATCCGGACTTCGCGCGGCAGCTGGGTCACGCATTGGGCACTAATGCCAATGCCCCCTCGACTCTGGCGAGCATTTATCAAAGCGTAATCGACCAGGCGACGCTGCTATCGTACCTGGACGATTTCAAGGTGCTGGGCCTGATCTTCTTGGCTCTGCTGCCACTGCTGCTGTTGGTCAAGCCGGGGAAAGGTGGCGCTGCGCAAATGGCCCATTAATGGGAATCGTTGGAGGTTTTTATGCTAGACGGCGTATCACTCGATCAACTCCGCACCTTCATCGCGGTAGCGGACGAGAAAAGTTTCTCGGCGGCTGGCCGCCGCCTGAGGCGCGCGCAGTCCGTGGTGAGCCAGACCTTGGCGAATCTGGAAGGGCAACTCGGGGTGAAGCTGTTCGATCGCAGCGCCCGCTTGCCGGTCCTGACCGATCGGGGTCGTGCATTGCTCGCCGATGCGCGCGCGGTGGCAGGCGACGTTGACGCCCTCAAGGCCCGCGCAAAGAAATTGGCCGGCGGACTTGAACCGCAATTGAGCGTGGCCGTCGACGTGATGTTTCCGCCGGCGCCGCTTACTGATGCTGTTGCCGCCTTCCAACAAGAATTCCCTTCGACGCTATTGAACTTCGAGGTTGAATCGAGCGCCGTAGTCGAGCCCGTGCTCGACGGGCGCTGCGTTGTCGGCCTGGTGGGCTCGTGGTCTCGCGTGCCGCCAAACGTTACCCGCGAACCGCTGCTGATGCTCCGCGTTCCTACGATCGTTTCGCCGCGGCACCCGCTCGCGAGTTACGACGCCCCGATTCCTGCAAGCGCGCTCGCGGATTACGTCCAGCTTATCCATATGGATCCGGCGGATATTTCCCCTAGCCGAGGAACTGCGATACGGTCCGCGAGATTTTGGCGCCTATCACACCTTGGGGCCAAGCTTGCGTTTTTGCGCGCAGGCCTCGGGTATGGCGCCCTGCCTCTGCACGTGATCGAAGCGGACCTAGCAAGCGGCGCGCTCGTTCAGATCAGGCTTGAGGACGCGCCGTCCGAGGGCTCCGTGATAGCGATGTCGGCCATCTATCGGACCGACAGCCCCCCAGGCCCAGCGGGGCGTTGGTTCATGGAGCGCCTGAAACAAGAAGTAGGCAAGCCGCAGGCGACCATTCAATAGTCATTCGCTCATGAGCTGGCACGGTGGCGTTGGGTTGAATTCTCGACCATCGCCTGACGTAGGTCGGCTCGAACATAAAGGATAGCGAGCACCAAACCGCAGACTATTAATCCAAATAAAATGTCATCGATGATCATGCGAAGTTTTCAGTCAATCCAATGGTCGCCGCTAATACTTGGGGCATTCATTGCCCATCTCCACCCCCCGGTCGGGGGATGGGAGGGAGCCGACTACGCGCGCCATCATCGGCCCCACAATCCCGCAACCCGGAATTGCGGCTCCCTATCCCCCTTATGGGGGCTGTGTTGACAGAACCGCAATGCGAACAATCACCGGCGCGGCCGCGACCTGAGACTTGGACGCGGCCGTTGACTCGGAGGTTAGGGAATAATGGATGTCGCGTACATATCCGGACTCTCGGCACTCGCCGGATCGGCCGTTGGCCTCTTCTCGTCAACCGTCACGACCTGGTTGACGCAGCGTTCGCAGGCACGAGCGGGTCAACTGGCTCACGAAATCACGCGGCGCGAGGACCTCTACCGGGACTTCATCACCGCAGCATCCGAGGCTTACGGCGATGCTCTCGTGAACAGCGAACCACAGTTGCCGGAACTCATTGGTCTCTATTCAATGATCAGCCGGATGCGGGTACTGTCCACGCCGCGCGTCATTGCGTGTGCAGACAAGATCATGCTGACCATCATCGACACGTACTTCTCTCCGAACCGCTCGGTCCGCGAGCTGCGCGACCTGATCAAGGCCGGGGCCGCCGGGATCGACCCGTTGAGGGAATTCAGCGAAGCAGCGCGTGAAGAAGTACGCGTTGGTTTGAGTGTGTAGCCAAAGCAATCTGTCCGCGCGCACAAAATGCGCGGCAATTTACAAGACATGCGCAGTTTGCGCCTTGTAAAGTCCCTGCATGTCAAGTTGTGCCAGTGAACTCTTCGTCTGCCCGCACTGCGATGCCGTTCATCGAGCGGTGGTCCTTGGCAGGCACGAGGTCGCCGCCTGCGTCTCGTGCGGGCGCGTCGTGGCCCGGCATCATTCGCTCTCGGTGGATCAGTTGCTGGCACTCACGGTGGCTGCGGCATTGGTTTTTCTGATCGCGAACAGTTATCCCTTGATGATCATCGAGGTCGGCGGCATGCACACGGAGGCGACCGTGTGGGGCGCCGCCTTGCTGATGCTGCATGGCTGGGCGGCGTGGCCGGCGGCGGTGCTGGCGCTCAGCATGTTCATCCTCCCGCTGCTGCAGATCGCGCTGCTGCTTTGGGTGTTGGCATTTGCCCGCTTCGGGCGACGAGCGCCCGGCTTTCGGGGGCTGCTCGTAGCCCTGCATCGGTCGCGCCCCTGGAGCATGAGCGAAGTGTTTCTGCTCGGGGCATTGGTTGCGATTGTGAAGTTATCGAGTTGGGTGCAGGTCACGCCCGGGATCGGGATTTGGGCACTCGCGAGCCTCACGATTCTGCTCACGGTTCTCAGCCTGGTCGAACCACGATTTTGGTGGACCCTCTTGCAGAGCCACACGTGACTACCCCGGTACGCGCCATCACTGTTGGACTCGTGGCTTGCAGAACCTGCGGCCTGGTCATGCAGCGCATGCCTGTCCCGGGCCCGCCGGCATCTTGCCCGCGCTGCACAACCTTGTTGCGCGAACGCTTGCCACGGAGTGCGGAGAATACGTTCGCGTGGCTGATCGCCGGCGTGATTCTCTACATTCCTGCGAACCTGTTGCCGGTGATGTACGTCAGCGGTGTCGGTGGAGGAGAGGAGAGCACGATCCTGGGTGGCGTGCTGAGTTTCTGGCGAGATGGTTCTTGGGACATTGCTGTGCTCATCTTCACGGCGAGCGTCGCGGTACCCGCGACGAAGTTTCTGGCACTGGCCCTGCTCCTGTGGACGGTGCACCGCGGAAGTAGATTGGCGAGGAGGCAACGGACTGCGCTCTACAGGCTGGTCGAAATCATCGGTTACTGGTCGATGTTGGATGTCGTCGTGGTTGCGCTGACGGCTGCGCTCCTGAAGTTCAAAGCGCTCGGCACAGCCGAGCCGCGCCTGGGCATTGTGTTCTTCTGCGGAGTAGTCGTCGCCACCATGATTGCCGCTCTCAGCTTCGATCCGAGGCTGATCTGGGACACGGGGGCCGGCGATGGGCACTGATGCACCACCCGATCTGCGAAGCGACCTGCCCACGCCGCGAGTCCTGAGGCGGCGCTGGATGCCGTCGCTCATCTGGCTCGTGCCCCTCACCGCAGTCGTGATTGGCGCAACGCTCGTGGTGAAGGCCTTGAGGGACGCCGGGCCTCGAGTCAGCATCAGCTTTCAAACGGCCCAGGGACTGGAGGTCGGGAAGACCCTGGTGAAGTATCGCAATGTCACCATCGGTCGCGTGACCGCCGTCTCTCTGAGCTCCGACCACAACAGTGTGTTGGTCAGTGCGGATCTTCTGCGGAGCGCCAAGGACCTGTTGACTGCTGATGCCCAGTTCTGGGTGGTACGTCCCCGCATCGGGATTGGCTGGGCTTCAGGTCTTGAGACGCTCATCTCGGGTTCCTATGTCGCCGTGGAGGCGGGGGACGCGAAGGAGAGGCAAAAGGAATTCGTCGGGCTCGAGAATCCGCCTCCCTCGACCCATGGCCTGCTTGGCAAGAGCGTGGTACTGCACGCCAAAGACGTAGGTTCGCTGGCACTCGATGCGCCGGTGTATTTCCGGCACTTCGAGGTCGGGCACGTGATTGACCGAGAGCTCGAGCCCGGCGGCCATGGCGCGCGAGTCGTGTTGTTCATCGATGCGCCGTACGATGGGCTAATCACTCACGCCACGCGCTTCTGGAATGCCAGCGGCATTGACCTGACGCTCGGCGCCGACGGTATGAAGCTTCGGACGCAGTCGCTTGCCTCGGTGCTGGCCGGCGGCGTCGCGTTTGAAACGGCGCCCACGGCGCAGGATGTCGCGCAAGTCCCTTCGGGCGCGGAGTTTACCCTCTTCGACGACCAGGCGGCGGCGATGGCGCTGCCCGACGGCGAGCCCCGCTATGTCCGCATGCGCTTCACTCAGTCTCTGCGCGGCTTGTTCGTGGGAGCGCCAGTCGACTTCGTTGGCGTGAACATCGGCCAGGTGTTTTCGCTGGATCTCGACTACGACGCGGAGCATAGAAGCTTCCCGATGATAGTCACGGCGCTGATTTATCCCCGACGCATGGGGAAGGCTTATGAAGTGCTGGAGCAGAACGGCACCGCAACCAGCGAGGATAAGATGGCAAGACTCGTGGGGCAGCTGGTAGCCCGAGGTTTGCGAGCCCAACCGCGCACCGGCAATCTCCTCACCGGCCAACTCTACCTCGCCCTGGATTTCATCCCAGGGACTCGTCCGGCAAGATTTGATGTGGACGCGCGACCACTGGAGATCCCGACGGTCCCGGGCAGCGTTCAGGAGCTGCAGCAGAAGATCGTGAGCATCGTCGACAAGATCGATCGTATTCCCATGGCAGAGATCGGCCGACATCTGGATGCGGACCTCGTCGGACTAAATGGGGCTCTCGGGGAAGTGCGAACCGACGTGTTGCCGGCGGGCGCTGCGGCTTTTCAATCCCTGCAGACGACGCTGGGATCCGTCGATCGCGCGTTAGCCGACGATGCCCCGTGGCGTGACAACATCGACCAGACGCTGGTGGAGGCGCGCACCACGCTGCGCACCGTGCGTTCACTGGCCGACTATATCGACCGTCACCCGGAGGCTCTGCTTCGTGGCCGGCATCCTTCGCAATCGACGGTAAGCAAAGGCTCCGCATCCGCGGCTTCGGGGACCGAATGAACGGCGTGCGCTGGCTGTGCATCGTCATCGCTTCGCTTTTGGCGAGCTGCACCTCGACATCCCCTCGCTTCTATACACTGGTGCCGCTGCCGGAGCGTAACTCTCCCGGCGCGACCGCTACTGGCTTTCGGCTGACGGTTGACCCGGTGAGGATTCCCGCTCAGGTCGATCGCTTGGAGCTCGTCACCCGGCTGCCTGACGGCGGCATCGCAATCGCCGACGGCGATCGATGGATCGCACCGGTCGCGGACGAGTTGCAGAGCGCTCTGTCGGTCGAGCTCCTGCGCAGGCTCGGCGGTGCCGATGCCAACGCGACGAAACCCGCGTCGGTGTCGGTGCGGCTCAATGTCGAGCGCTTCGAGTCGTCCCCGAACCAGTACGCGCTCATCGAGGCTTCCTGGCAACTCGAGCTGAAGGAATCTCGGAAGAACTTCCAAGTAGTCTGCCGAACACGGGCGTATGAACAGCTGAAGGGTGGTTACCCTGAAATGGTCCGGGGGTTTCAACGCGCCGTCGCCCTCATCGCCGATCAAATCGCGACGGTGGCGCAGCAATCTGTCGGCGGTGAGGCCGCGCCATGTCCAGTCAGCTGAGAGAGCTCATCGTTCGCCCACCGGCGGTGCGAACCGCGGCCGCCGGCTGGCGCCGCTATTTTGAACTCACCAAGCCCAAGGTCGTGGCGCTCATTGCTTTCACCAGTATGGTCGGCACGCTGCTGGCAAGCGGCGGCGTGCCATCCCTCGACACTTTCGCTTGGGCCAGTGCCGGTATTGCGCTCGCCGCGGCTTCCGCCGCGACACTGAATCACGTGCTCGAATGGCAAATCGACGCGCAGATGGCGCGCACCCGTGCTCGGCCACTGCCGGCAGGGCGACTTTCCAGGGGCCGAGCGATCGCACTTGCCGTGATTCTCGGGGCCTTGGCAATGGGCATTCTCGTCTCCCTGGTCAATGTGGTCACGGCCGTCCTGGCCTTCGTCTCGCTCATCGCGTACGCGGGGCTCTACACGGTTTGGCTAAAGCACGCGACACCGCAGAACATCGTCATTGGCGGTGTAGCGGGGGCGATGCCGCCGGTGCTTGGTTGGACCGCGATCACCGGCCGAGTTGACGCGAATGCGCTGCTACTCTTCCTCATCATCTTCGTCTGGACGCCACCGCACTTCTGGGCGCTTGCCATCGCGCGGCGCGGCGAGTACGAGCGCGCCGGCATTCCAATGCTGCCCGTTACCCACGGCGTCGCGCACACGCGTCTGCAGATTCTGCTCTACACCATTCTGCTCACGGTCGTGACACTGCTGCCGTTTCTCACCGGGATGAGCGGGCCGCTATATCTTGCCGGCGCCCTTATCCTGGATGCGGCTTTCCTCTACCATGCCCTCGAACTCAAAGGCAGCTTACGACCGCAGCTGCCGATGCGGGTGTTTCGCTTCTCGGTGAGTTATCTGATGTGGCTGTTCGCCGCGCTGCTCATCGATCATTATCTGCCTACCGCGCGAGTCATAAGTTTGCGACTCGTGATGGCGGGAATGTGCGCGCTGGTTACCGCCGGCGTGTTCGCCGCGATGTTCCATGCAATCTGGAGCACTCGTGCCCGCGCGGCCCCGACCGCCTTCCGACAGAGCTTCGCGACGGAGCTGGTGTGGGCCGCGATCCCGTGCCTCATGATACTTGCAGCCGCTACTCCGGCGGTGATTGCCATCGTCTCGGCACACCTCCGCGAATGAAAGCGCGGCACCGGACTCACACAATCCCGAGCGTTCTCGCCCGAGCCATTGCTCCAGACCGGTTCTTGACGTTCAGCTTGCTATAAACATTGTGGAGGTGCCACTTGAGCGTGCCCTCCGAGACGAAGATGGCTTCGGCGATTTCCTTGTTGCTGAGGCCCGACTCCAGGCGCTTGAGGATCGAGACCTCGCGACGGGTGAGCTGTTCGCCTAGGCCGGACCCAGTGGCTTGTTCCTGATTGCCGGGCTTGCCCCGTGCCTGTTGCAGCCGGCGCGCGAGCGGTACCGCCGGCGAACTCCCAAGCCGCGCCAGATCCAGAGCATCAACGAGTGAACCGAGCTCGGGCCCTTCATCCAGGAACACCCGCACATACTGTCTCGGGGCTGCGAGGGTGAGTGCATGATGCAGATCGGTCAGCGCTCTCGCAACCTCGCCACCCTGCTTGCGTGCCAGGGCGCGAACGAGGAGCAGCTCCACCGAGCGGTGAGCCAGCCCGCGCTGTTGGGAGGACTCGATGGCGCCATCCAGTGCCTCGACCACGTGTTTCGGCGATTGCCGCAGCAAGTAGCGCGAGGCTGCGCGCAAGGCCTTATCGAACGCCAGCCCCGAGGCGGCACCGGGGGTAGGCAGCGCGTCGAAATCAAATCGGGCGGCGACCACCCGTGCCTCTTCGTAACGCCCACAGCGCGCAAGATCGGCACACTCTTCGGCCGCCAGCGAGAAGGTCACGCGCGGGAGTCGCCGTCGCATGCCCAGATCCTGACCCTCTCTTAAGATCGCTAGCGCGCTGCTGTCATCGTCGCGCAGGCGCTGCAGGCGAGCCTGCGTCAAATACGCGACGATTACCGCGTCCGCGTGGCTGCACTCGCTGATGTTTCCCATCGCCCGCTCGATGTGCTCGACGGCCAGGGCGATCTCGTCGAGTTCGTAGGCGATGCCGCCGAGCAGCGCGTGCAACATGCACCCTTGGCCCGGGTGGCCGAGCAATTCGCGCTCCACGATTTCGAGCGCGCTGCTGCAAGCAAACCTCGCCTCAAGATAATCGCCGCGCTTCAGGCGCAGCACCCCCTCGAGGTAACCCGTCCACGCCAGCGCGTAGTAGCCTTCGGATTGTTCGAGCCAGCGGCGGGTTTTGGCGATTACCTCCAGGCCGCGGCTGATTTGGCCTGCGGCGTTGTGCCCGAAAGCCAGCACGTTCCCCATCACACCTTTGCGGCGCAGCGACTCATCGGGCCAGTGTGCCAGCCACGCCGCCGCCAATTCACCGCCGCGTTGTCCTTCGTCCCGCAGCCCCGCTGACATCGCCGTCAGAAGTTCGACCGCGCAACGCACCTCGGAGATCACTTGGGCGTCGCAATGCGGTTGCGCTTCCTGACTTTGCACCAGCTGTTGCAGACGGTGGATCTGCGCCTCATATTCCCGATGCCGAGGGTAGAACGCGAGCGCGAAGGCGTACTGGGTGCGAATCACGGGATAGCGATCAATTTCAGCCTCCGGAAGGGCGTTCATCCAGCGCAAGATCGTCTGATGGTAACCGCGGCGAAAGACGAGCTCCTCGACGCTCTCCGCGACCCACCGTGTCGCGTGCTCCCAGTCCTGCGCCCGGATCATGCAGTTGACAGCTTCTTCAACGTAGCCGTTGGCGTGCAGCCAACGACCGCCAAGTTGCAGACATTCCCTGGCTTGCGCCGGCTGGGTGCGGCGATAACGCTCGCGCAAATACTCGCCGACCAGATGATGGAAGCGTACCCAGGAGCCGGATCGATCCAGCGGGATGAGGAACAGATTGCGCAATAGAAGCCCCTGCAAGCGCTCTTCGCAGTCCGCTTCGCCGAGTGCTTGAGCGAGTGACGCGCTGATGCGATCGAACATCGAAATCCTGAATACGAAGGTGCGCGTTCGTTCGTCCAGCCGTGACAAGAGGACTTCACCCAGATATTCGACAAGGCTGCTGTCGTTACCTGCGAAGTGCACGATGAACTCCCGCCGATCCGTCAGGCCGGAGAGCGCCAGCGCTATGAGCTCAAGCGCAGCGGGCCAGCCTTCGGTTTTGGTGAGCAGACGCTGCAGATCCCCCTTCGAGAGATCTTGCCCGAGACGGTCCCGGTAGAAGTGCGCGGCTTCCTCGGGATCAAATCGCAGCTGCCGTGCATCCAGCTCAAACAACTGCCGCCGCACGCGCAGACCGCTCAACCGCAAGCCTGGCTTCTCGCGACTGCCGATGATCTGCTGCAACGTGCGCGGCGCATAGTTTACGAGCCAGTCCAGGATCTCGAGCACCTCAGGTGACTGGACGAAATGCAAGTCGTCCAGAAACAGCACCACACGCTGCTCCAGCCGCGCAAGGTCGTATGCCAGGGCCTCCAACAGTGTCTTCGGCCCACTGGGGAAATCGGCGGAGAGGTTAGCCCCCACGGCCTGCCCGATGCGCGGGTCCGCCTTGTGTAGCGCGGCAACCAAGTGCCGCATAAAGCGCACTTTGTCATCATCGTCCGGGTCTAACGATAACCACGCGCAAGGCACGTCGCCTTCGAGGAGTTGGACATGCCATCGCGCCATCAGCGTGGACTTGCCGTAGCCGGCGGGGGCAACGACCAGAACGACAGGGTAGCCACCGTCCAGAACGTCGCTTAGCGAATCGAGTCTCGGGCGCGGCAGGGGCCTCCCCGTCCCGGTGGCGGGGTAGAGCTTGCCCTCAAGGATCGCTGCCTCGACCCGGTCTTCTGTCACGCCGTTTTCTCCGTCGGTGATGCTACTTCTTATGGGCGTCGATAGCGAGACGTAGCGCCGTCGCACCTTCCCGCGACGCTTCCGGACTATCTCCGAAATCGATGACCTATCCAAGTCCCAACTTCAGATAGGGGCGGATCAAGCCGTTGGCGTCTATATCTGCCCATCGCCGGACGTATTAACCGGGGATAGGAGCGATGGCGATGGCACACCAAGACATTCAGGCCACTCAGGTCGTTGACCGCCCGCACGAGGCGGGCCGGGGAGAGTTCTCGGCAGGCACGCTGGTTGCTGCGAAGCTCAGTGCGCGCAGATCGTGCGAGTGGGTGCAGCAGGTGCTTACCCTGCTGGACGAGGCTGTTCGCCTGCTGCAGCCCTGCGAGAAAGTCGCTCACGGCACGATACTTGCGGCCAGATCGGTGTTACGGAAGCAAATCGATTCACAACCCGTGTCGGAGCCATCGGACGGGGGAGGGCGATTACTGGCCTGGCAGGCGCGCAAGGTCCGTGACTATATCGATAGTCATATCGCGGGGCCGATACTCGTCGCGGATCTCTGTGCGCTCATCGACCGCAGTGAAGCGCATTTCTCGCGCGCATTTAGGCGTAGCTTTGACGAGTCTCCCCACGCTTTCGTGATCCGGCGTCGCCTGGAGCTGGCTGCGCGATACATGTTGCAGACAGATGCGTCCTTGAGCGACATCGCGCTGCGATGCGGATTCACCGACCAGGCGCACCTGTGCAAGCACTTTCGACACTCAAAGGGACAGACTCCAGCCGCCTGGAGACGCGCACGCAGAACGCAGGACTCTGGAAACAGTGTGGCGAGCTTATCAAGCGAAGGCGTGCTCGCGGGGCCAGTCGGATCGAACGATTGGCGAGACCCTGATTCTAGAGGTAGCCGATCGCCTCTGCGCGAGCGACAGCCTGAGCACGAGTGCGGGTCGCGAGTTTGATGAAGATGCTCTTGGCGTGCGATTTGACCGTCTCTGGGGTGATGCCCAATGATCGTGCGATGTGCTTATTGGACATCCCGTCTGCGATCATTTGCAGGATGCCAGTCTCGCGGCGTGACAGCGGACGATAGCTGGTTGAGGAGGACTCTTCGGTGTTCGACTGAACCGTGGATCTGAGGAGGCTCGCGATATACGGCCGTAGATCGGACAGTCGGGGATCATTCGTCGGGAGCGCGTAGAAAAGGCGCTCTAACAGCTTCAAGAGCGGCCGGCCGGCATCTACAAAGGCCATGCGCAGGCCACGTGCGGCGCCAATCCGCAGCCACGGGATCAAAAGCTCGTAACTGTCATCGATGGGACCGTGAGACGCGTGTGAGCATGCGCGCTGCAGGGCATTCTCAACCGCGGAAAACCTCAGAGCATCATCAGGTGACAGAGCTTCCAGGCTTGCTCCTTTGAGCAGTCCGCGTGCGCCCGGGGACAATCGCGGATGCTCCGGCGCATGCAAGGATTTTGCCATGATGCTCGCGCCGCGACTCCTATCCAACAGTACGACGTTTGCCTTCTCTCTCCGTGTATCACTCTCGGAGCCTTGGCCCTCGTTGTAACGAAGTAATTCTAGAGTCCGGGCATATTCCGCCGATGCGATGGAAACCAATCGTGGCCACCGGCGGGCGCGGCCAAGAGCTTCCGTTTCGCGCAGAATTTCCAACGCGGCGCGGTGCCGACCCCGATGCACGGAAAGTCTCGCGACGAGCACGCTCGCACGCGCGGCGCACTCCAGCAATCCTGAAGCGCGGATCACTGAGAGTCGTGGCCGCAATAGCGCCTCAGCTTCATCAAACCGACCCTGTTCGTACGCCACCTGCGCAAGCAGAGTTGCGGGGAAGGTGCTCATCGGTGAATGATTGCCATAACGCAGTCGCGCCAGGTGCAGCGCTTCTGTCGCCAGGTTGGCGGACACAGCAAGTAGCAGACGATCAAAGGCAAGAGCTGCGCTTACGCAAAGGCTCAATATGCGAAATACGACCTTCCCCCCAATCGGGGCAGCCAGATAGTCCACCGGGTCCGCTGCGTAAATCTCCTCGCGCTCCCCGAGTTTCCACTCCACGTATCGCAGTACCGTTGCTGCTGCCGTATTGCCATGCGAAGCGACACTCATCAGCACGCTGCGGGAGGCCGATAAGTGGCCCTCTGCCGCTAGGATGGAGGCCTCGAGTATCCGCAGGGCGCACGCAAAGCGAAAGAAGTTCGAACTACTTCGATTGCTCAGCAGACGCTTGAGCTGCGCCGTCGCCCTTGAGGCATCATCCAGTCGCATGTTAGTGAGCGCAGAGCGGGCCCGAACGATTGCCCGGCGGACCGCCCAGGTATCTTCTGAAGAGTGGGTTTGGGACTTGCTACCACGAGTCGCCGGGAATAGCAGCACAGAACGGTCTGGCGTTTGCCCGATGTCCGGCTCTGCGCACGGTGCAATGGCTGCCTCTGCATTCGACATGGTCGCAGCGTAGTTCACAAGACGCAGGTGCGCTTGTAGATTGAACGCGCTCATTTGTGCAATTCTGCGAACGCTTGAGTCGCGCTTGCGCATCACGCTCTCTGAGGCCCTTGTAAGAACCTGACTTCCGCCACGTCCCCCCGTAAGGGGGATACGGTTTCAAGGGCTGGTTGGAGAGGATCTCAGCATGGTGAAAATACATACCGCGGGGCGCTTGCAACTTCTTCGACAGGGCTGGCCGGCCGCAAAGCGTTGGATTGACGAAGCAACGGCGCCGCGCACATTGGTGCGCACAGCCGGCATTTTTTGTGGTTGCGTGATGATTGCGGCGTGCCGTGAAGGCGTGGTGGATCCTCAGGGTCCGGTGGGCGAGGCGGAGCGCGTGATCCTCGGCGATGCGACCGCCATCATGCTGGCGGTTGTCATTCCGGTCATCATCCTGGCGCTGCTGTTTGCCTGGTGGTTTCGCGCCGGCAACCGGCGCGCCACTTATCGTCCCGAGTGGGAGTATTCCGGTCGGATCGAGCTGATCATCTGGGCCATTCCGGCGTTGGTCGTATTGTTCCTGGGGGGCATCGCCTGGATTGGCGCCCATGATCTCGATCCGCGCAAGCCGTTGGAATCCGCCACGCCGCCGCTCGAGGTCGAAGTCGTGTCGCTCGACTGGCGGTGGCTGTTCATCTATCCGCGCGAGCACATTGCCACGGTCAACTATCTCGTCGTGCCAACGGGCGTACCTATCCACTTCCAGCTGACATCGACCAGTGTCATGAACAGCTTCTTCATTCCGCAACTCGGCAGCCAGATCTACACCATGCCCGGCATGACCACTCAGCTCAATCTGCAGGCCAATAAGCCCGGTACCTACACCGGCATTTCCGCGCAATTCAGCGGGCCTGGATTCTCCGATATGCGCTTCACGCTGCGCGCCGAATCAGGCGAGGGATTTGCGGGCTGGGTAGCGGAGATGCACGCGGGAAGTGGCGTGCTCGATGAGCCAACTCTGGCGCAGCTGGTACGGCCTACCCGCGCGGGCGGCGAGTTGAGCTTCGGCGCTGTGCCGGAGGACCCGTTCGACTTGGTCGCACATGGACACCTGGCGACGCTGTGGTCGCCCAATGAGGCACTCTGATATGTTTGGTAGACTCAATTGGTCCGCGATCCCCTTCGACCAACCCATCGTCATGGGCACCTGTGCCACGGTAGGGGTGGTGCTGCTCACCATCTTCGTCCTTATCACAGCCAAGCGGGGCTGGCCCTACCTGTGGCGCGAGTGGATCACCAGCGTGGACCACAAGCGCATCGGTGTCATGTACATGATCTTGGGACTCGTCATGTTGGTGCGCGGCTTCTCCGACGCCATCATGATGCGCAGCCAGCTGGCGCTGGCCGCGGGTCATGCTCAGGGATATCTGCCGCCCGAGCACTATGATCAAATCTTCTCCGCGCACGGCACCATCATGATCTTCTTCGTGGCGATGCCGTTTGTCATCGGCTTGATGAACTTTGCCGTACCGCTGCAGCTCGGCGTGCGCGACGTGGCTTTCCCGAAGCTCAACTCGGTGAGTTTCTGGCTCACCGCAGCCGGGGTGTTGCTGATCAACCTGTCGCTCTTTGTCGGCGAATTCGCCCGCACCGGATGGCTGGCGTATCCGCCTTTGAGTGAGCTGGCCTACTCCCCAGGGGTGGGGGTCGATTACTACCTTTGGTCGCTGCAATTATCGGGAATAGGCACGCTGCTCTCCGGAATTAATCTCACCACGACGATATTGAAGCTGCGCGCGCCAGGCATGGGCTACAAACGAATGCCGGTGTTTTGCTGGACCGCGCTCGCTTCCAACCTGCTAATCGTGGCAGCGTTCCCGGTGCTCACCGCCACCTTCGCGATGCTGCTGTTGGACCGCTACTGCGGCTTCCACTTCTTTACGAACGATTTTGGCGGCAACCCCATGATGTACATCAACCTGATCTGGATCTGGGGTCATCCAGAGGTGTACATCCTGATACTGCCGTGCTTCGGCGTATTTTCCGAAGTGGTGGCCACATTTTCCGGCAGGACGCTATTCGGCTACCGCTCAATGGTGCTGGCCACCATGGTGATCTGTGCGCTGTCCTTCATGGTGTGGCTGCACCACTTCTTCACAATGGGCGCCGGAGCGGACGTCAATGCCTTCTTCGGCATCGCGACCATGATCATTGCCGTGCCGACGGGCGTTAAAGTGTTCAATTGGCTCTTTACGCTCTATGGGGGGCGCATTCAGTTCAACGCACCGATCTATTGGACACTGGGCTTCATCGTCACATTCGTGATCGGCGGCATGACGGGCGTGCTCATGGCGATTCCGCCGGCCGACTTTGTGCTGCACAACAGCCTGTTCCTCATTGCCCACTTTCACAACGTGATAATCGGCGGCGTCGTGTTCGGTGTCATGGCAGGCATGTCCTACTGGTTCCCCAAGGCTTTCGGGTTCAAGCTCAATGAACGGTTGGGCAAGGCGGTCTTCTGGTGCTGGTTCATTGGCTTCTACCTCGCCTTCGCGCCGCTCTACGTGCTGGGTCTGATGGGTGCGACCCGGCGGATGCAACACTATTCGAATACGCATTGGCAGCCGCTTATGCTGGTGGCTCTCGCCGGCGCCGTCGTGATTCTGCTCGGGATCGCGCTGACGGCGGTACAGATCGCGGTGAGCATTCGGCAGCGGCACGCCAATCGCGACCGCACCGGAGATCCCTGGAACGCACGGACACTGGAGTGGTCGACTCCCTCGCCGCCGCCGGCCTGGAATTTCACCCGCCTGCCGAACGTTGAGCGAACCGACGCTTACTGGCACATGAAGGAGCAGGGCGTCAGTCACCGTGCACTGCCCGGCTCGTTCGTGGACTTGCACATACCGCGCAATACCCCCGTCGGAGTCTTCCTCGCGTTCTTCGCCGTAATAGCGGGATTTGCACTGATTTGGCGAATCGATTGGCTTGCCGTCGTGGGCCTGGTCGGCGCCCTCGTGGTGGTCTTAAGAGAGTACTGGACGACCGAGCGGGAGAGGATCGTGCCAGCGGAGGATGTTGCAGCGTTTGAACGTGCGCACGGGGCGCTGCCCGTCGGTCATGAGCGCAGCGAGGTCCGCGTGGCATCTGGAGTTGAATCATGAGCGCCGATGAACAGGCTCTGTCCCCCATTCCTGGCGTGTCGCTCGCTTTGCGGGGACCGGCGCCGAGTCGCGTCGTGGCGGGTTTCGGATTCTGGCTGTTTCTGCTGTCCGACATCATCATCTTTGCCGCCCTCTTTGCGACCTACTCGGTGCTCTCCGGGTCAACGGCGGGAGGACCGAGCGCCGCGGAGCTGTTTGATAAGCGGCACGTGTTCATGGAAACCCTATGCCTGCTGGCATCCAGTGTGACGTGTGGATTTGGATTGCTGGCACTCCATCGCACCGATACTCGAGCGCTATATTTCTGGATGGGCATTACGTTTGTGTTGGGAGCCTGCTTCCTCACGATGGAAGGCAAAGAGTTCGCGGGCATGGTCGCCGCCGGGGCGGGTCCGTCTCACAGCGCCTTCCTGTCGGCGTTCTTTACTCTGGTCGGCACGCACGGATTACATGTGAGCTTGGGCCTGGTGTGGCTGCTCGTGATGCTGCTGCAAGTGGCGACGCTCGGCTTTCGGCCCATGGTTAGCCGGCGTTTCTTCTGCTTCGCATTGTTCTGGCACGCCCTCGACATTGTCTGGGTCGGCGTATTCACCATCGTCTATTTGGGGGCTAAATAATGGACATGCAGGTACAGCCGCAGGGTCAGGCGCCGGGAGTCGATCCGGGCGAGCAGCACGGCGCGCGCAGTTACTTGATCGGTCTGATGTACGCCGTCGCCTTAACGTTAGCGTCGTTCTGGGCTGCTACAACGCCGCTGGTGTATGCGCCCGCCGTACCAGTGCTGCTCGCAGTGCTGGCGATTGCGCAGATGGGCGTGCATGTTTCCTTTTTTCTTCACATCTCGAGCGCACCCGACCAGGCGAATAACTTCCTATCACTGGCCTTCGGCGTGTTTGTTTCGGCGTTCGTCGTATTCGGCTCCATGATGATCATGGCAAATCTAAACCACAACATGATGCCCATGGATGAGTTGACGAAGATGCAGCGCTAGCCCCGTGGCCAGCCTTTGATCGTGCAGTGAAGTTCAACTCATAAACTGAAGGATTCCATCGATGAGCAAGAAAGTAGCACAAGTCATCATTGAGACATTGAAGGACGCCGGCGTCGAGCACTGCTACGGCATCGTCGGCGACACGCTGAATGCCTTTGCCTCCAGCCTGGCGCCGGCCGGCATCAAGTTTATTCATATGCGGCACGAGGAAGCCGGCGCGTTCGCCGCGCAGGGTGAAGCGCTGCTGCTCAATCGGCTCACGGCCGTGGCCGGTAGCTGTGGTCCGGGGAGCCTGCATTTCATCAATGGCCTGTACGAGGCGAATCGCAACCGCGCGCCGGTGATACTGATCGCGAGCCAGGTGGTGCGCCGTGAGCTTGGCTTTGATTTCATCCAGGAGGTCGATTTCAAGGCGGTCTACAAGGGTTGCAGCGTATTTTGCGAAATGGTCTTGCTACCCGAGCAAGCTCGGCGTCTGACCGTCATGGCGTGCCAGGCGGCCATCACACGCCGCGGCGTGGCGGTACTAATCCTGCCGGTCGATGTGGCCGACTCCGCAGCGGTCGACGAGTTGCCGTATCGTGTCCACACAAATGTCCCCGTCCTTCGACCCAGCGAAACCGATCTGGACGAGATGGCCAGACTCTTGGCGGAGGGCTCCAACATCACGATCTATGCGGGCGCCGGATGCGCCGATGCGCACGATGAGGTCGTGGAGCTCGCTAAACGCTTGCAGGCCCCCGTGGCGCACACTTCGCGCGGCAAGGACGCGCTGGAGTACGACAACCCGAACAATGTCGGCATGACAGGTATCCTCGGCATGGAATCCGGTTATCACGCCGTCCTCAATTGCGACACGCTGCTGCTGCTGGGCACCAATTTTGCTTGGTCACAGTTCTATCCGAGCAGTGCCACGATCATTCAGGTGGACAGTGATCCGATGCGTATCGGACAGCGCCATCCGGTCGAACTTGGCGTGGTCGGGAGCATCAAGGACACGCTACAGGCCCTGCTGCCTCGAGTCTCACAGCGGGAGGATTCGAGTTTCCGTGATGCCTATGTCCAGCGACACGAAAAGGCGCTGAAGGCGCAGTCCGCCAGGGCGACTCCGGGTAAGCACGGCGTGATTTACGGCCAGTATCTGTCGTCGATCATCAATCGCAAGGCGGCGGAGGATGCACTGTTTGCGGCCGATGACGGCACCTGCGGGGTGTGGATGCTGCGCATTATCGCGGCGAACGGTAAGCGGCGGATGTTTGCCAGTCTGCTGCATGGGACCATGGCAAGCGGGCTCGGTACGGCCATCGGACTGCAGACCTGTCAGCCGGGTCGGCAGGTCGTCTGTGTCGCCGGCGACGGCGGACTGACGATGCTACTCGGAGATCTGATTACCATCGTCTCGGAGAAGCTGCCGATCAAGATTGCCGTCTACGACAACGGCAAACTGGGCTTTGTGGAGCTGGAACAGAAGAGCGAGGGGCTGCTGCCGGCGTACACCGATCTGAAGAATCCGGATTTCGGCAAGGTCGCTCAAGCAATGGGCCTCTGGGGCCGCACGGTCAGCGACGCGGCGCAGCTCGAATCAGCAGTTGAGGAATGGCTGGCGGTCAGCGGTCCCGCGCTGCTGAATGTCAAAGTGGCGCCGATGGAACTCGTGATGCCACCGTTCATTGCTCCAGAAGCTGCTTACGGTATGGCCATGTACTCCGTTCGAGCAGTCATGCACGGTCAAGCCGGCGACGTATTTGAAATGATCCAGGAGAACTTCCCTAAATAGGTCGTGCGACCTGCAGGTGTGGTGATTGCCCGATGAACGCTTGTCGACATGGCTCTTGGACCGGTATGCAGGTGCGCGAGACGGTGCGATGAGAGGGTTGCTCTCGGCGCTCTGGTCTTTCCTGCAGCATCCGGCGGCAACCTTTGAGGGTCACTTCACTGCCCTCGAGGAGCGCCTCAGGGTACTCGAGGCGCGACTCGCAGGTGATCTTAAGACCGCGGTCGACACAGGAGTCGTCACGGTCGAAGACACTGTCGCGGGCGTCGAGCATCGGCTGGAGGAAGATTTCAAGCATGCGATTCGTGGCCGGGTCGCCGCGCTTCAAGCGCGCCTGGAGGCGGTCCGGAACCGCGTGGTGGAGGATTTGAAGCACGAGCTGCGCCGAGTGGTGCTGATGCTGGCGCTCGTGATGGGCTGCGGCGTGCTGGCGCTCGTCGGGGTGACCTTCGGACTGATGGCAGCGTGGACCGCCTTGAAAGGTTTCGTTGGCGCCATCGGTGCGTCGCTCGTGCTGGCAATCGTATTTCTGCTCGCCAGCCTCGTTCTGTTTGGAATGCTCCGTTCAGTCCTGCGTCGTTCTCATCCCCCTCCCAGCGCCAGCAAGACCGCGACCTGATCGTCGAGGAAACCTCGATCCGAGACAACGTGTCAACCTCAGGGCTGGACTCCGGCGATATCAAGCGCTCCCATGGAAAGCGCCAGCGCTGCCGCAGCCGTGTGTGCATTGGCACGCGCATCTTCGACCTGCGTGTCGCCTTGGACGACGGCGTTCTCTTCGGTGGCAAGATCTGTATAGGTCCCGACCCCTTGGCGATACGAGCGCAGCGCCGCCTCGTAGGCTGTGTGCGCAGCCTGACTTAACACCGAGGCGGCGTCATACTCGGCCAAGCTCGTCAACAGTCCATTATAGGCGCGCACGACTTGTTGCGACGCGGAGTCGCGTGCGGCCGCCAGTTGTTCTTGCGCCTCCCGCGCTTTGGCATCGGCCATGGAAATGCGACTTCGCCGCAAGCCGCCGTCAAAGAGCGGGACACTGAACGACAGGAGAATGCTTTGCCCGGGCCGGTTTATGCTCGAATAAGGGCCGCCGTCGGAGTTCAACGAACCAATATTCTGAAAGGCCTGTCCCGAGAGTTCAATCGTGGGATAGTAGGATCGCCGCTCGCCCTTGAGAGCCGCCTCGGCCGCGTCCACTTTGCCGAGCGCCGCGATGACATCCGGCCGGTGAGTGAGAGCTTGATCGATCGCCTTGGAAACGCTGTCGGCCGGAGCAGGGGGTAGCGGCAACTCTGAGCTATCCACGACCTCGATTTCCGTAGCGGCAGGCACGCCGAGGGCCGCAATGAGATTTGCGCGCGCAGTTCTCTCGGCGCCTTCGGCCGCTGCCAGCGTGTAGCGTGCTTGAGCCGTTTGCCGCTGCGCCTGCGCGACCGCAACCACGGTGGCGAGGCCGTTATTCTGCTTGGCAACGGCGGCGTCCTGAGTGGTAAGAGCGGTGCTCAAGGCCTTCTGCGCGGCATGGAGCTTCCCCCGCGCGGCGCCCAGGTCAAAATACGCTTGTGATACGTCGAAGATGAGTTTCTGATGGGCACCGGTGAAGGTCACGTTGGCGACAAAAGAGTCTGCGCGCGCGGCTTGCACTTGGGCATCGCGCTGGCCGAAGTCGAAAAGCAACCATTTTAGGGCCAGCGCGGGAATGACTTCCCGCGAGTCGGACACGAAGTAGCCTCTCGGCACCAGGCTTCTTGGCATTGGCAGCGGTGTGTGCTGAAACCCGCCGATTGCTTGCAAGGAGAGCTGCGGAAGATACGCGCTTTCTGCGAGGCCGATAGCCGCGGCCGCTTCACGCGCGGCTTCCCAAGCCTCCCGCGTTTTTGGATTTTCTCTTTCTGCGAGGTCAACCAGCGCCGCCAGATCGTACTGCTTATGCGGAACAGTAAAACCAGTATCGCCCAGGGCTTCGGCGCGGCGAATGGCCGATTCTGGAATCACCCAGGGTTGCTCGGGGCCCGGCGGCGCCTGCGCGACCGCCAAATGAGCGCTGAGCAAGCTGGCAGTAAAAGTCAATCCGAACGTCGAGCGTTCAATGCACTGCCGAAGCAACATGCTGAACCTCCGACTCGAGTTGTTCGATGGCGTGTTGGCTTAAGTGCGCGCCGAGCGCTGACGCTGTGGCCGGCGAGGAAACGATCGGCATGGGACTCGGAGGCACCGGGCGACCGCTCGAGACGTTGTCAGCGGCAGACTCAGCCCACTCCGCCAAGCGGGCAGTAGATCCCATTTCGGCAGAGGGGAAAATCGCACTCGTTGTTACGACGAATGCCGCTCCCGCGAGCCGTTCGATACTCGCGACAGACGGAACATTTGAACTTTCTCGCACATGGCTCGGCAGCATTCGCAGCTCGAAAAGGCTCAAGGTGCGCATGTGATCCGCCCGCACCAATGCTTGAACGGTGCGCATGCGGGCCTCCTGGGCATTTCGTGGCCGATGGATCACTTCCCCAATGGCACGCAGCGCCGCGGCAACCGTTGCGCGAACAGCGGACCTGGCCGATTGAGGCCAAAATGAGCTGAATACGATGGTGATCACGATATTTCCGACCAGAATGCCGGCGACGCGATCGCGAAGCACCGTGAGATCCGTTGCCGGTGCGTAGCCTTGTAGGACCCCTAAGAAAAAGGCGAATGCGATTTGCATGCCGGCGTAGGAGAGCAGTTCACTGCTCGTCGATACCCAGGCGGCGGCCACCGACACCGTGAAAATCAATACACATAGCTGGCCGATATCAGTGAGATGCGGCAGCACGAAGACAATGCTCAGGCCGGCGATAAGACCGCCAATGACGGCGCCGGAGAGTCTGAGCAGCAACTTGTGCACGGTCTCGCCCAAACTGGCGAGCGCGACAAAAAAGCACGTGACGATGGCGGTGCGCATCCCGGGCCAGTCGAGAAGGGTGTAGATGGCGTAGGAAACCATGACCGCCATCGTGGTCTTCAGGGCAAATTGCCAATGCGCGGGATTGCTGAACGCGTCGGCGACGAAAAGTCGTCGAGTCGGATGCTGCCCTTTGGTGTTGTCGGATAGGGCGGCCGGGCGAACTATCGTATCCAAGAGGATGGACAGCGCGCTACGCACGGCAATCACCGCCGGGGATTGTTCGTTGCCGGCGCCGACGAATTGCGAGGACGGCGCCAGGGAATCATGCGTGCCTGGCGCGGCGCCCAACTCGATGGCCTGTCTGCAGGCTCGCAACCGGCTTGCCAGCTCCGCTCGAAGATCTTGCAGTAGATCGTCGGGAACGGCCTCGAAGATCACCAGCGCATCGAGAAGTGTGCGTATCACAGGCACCGTGATTCGGCCGGGTCGCGGCGCTTTTTGGGCGCTGTGTTGCGCGATCTCGAGCAATGGCAGGAGCTGTGCACGCCATTCAGGAAGCGATTTACGGAAGTCGCCATTCGCCAGCGAGGTCTCCCACTCCGTAAGGACCTTGCGCACGCTGCGGGCCATGAATGTCACCGCTCCCTGGCCAAACAGAAGATTGACGATGATGGTCACGGCCACAGGCACGAATATCACGAGCCATGTCCACAAGGTCAGGCGTGTCAGCGCCTCCGGGCTTCGCACGTCATCGACCACCGACTGCAGCAACACGATGACAAAGCCGGCCAGGAAGGAGATGGGGCCTAGCGCAAACGTGCGTGCGGTGAACATGGCAACAAAGGTCGCCATCGCCATGAGGGGCAATCGCAGCGCGGGTTCGGACGTGTCGATGAGCTCCAGGCCCAGGACCAGGAGAACCGCGAGGGTGGCGGCGGCCAAGCCGCCGAGAGACGTTGTCACGGTCGCGCTTTTTTCGTCCTTGCTGATCAGAAAGCCGATATAGGCCATGTAGGTCGGCTCGGGTATTTGAAAAATCATCGCGATAACTACCGTGATCGTAGCTCCGCTTGCGATGCGTGCGACCGCGGCCCATCGTCCCTCTCGCGGCGCCAGTTCGAGGGCGAGCACTTCAAGCAGCGGGCGGGATCGTTGCGACTCAGCGAGCGCCGTCATGATGCACTTTGACGGATGCGGTTAATCCCACGTGCATGGCATAGGGCGGCGGACTATCGAGCCGAACCCAGACAGGAAATCGCTGCGCGACCACCACCCAGTTGAGGTCGCGGCCGACGACAGGTAGACCGGGGCCGGCTTGATCGGTGGGCTGTACGCCGGCGCCCAAGCTTTCCACGCGCCCTGCAAAGCCACTGTTGCTCTCGGACATGGTCCACACTGTCGCTCGATCGCCGACGGCGATTCGCGGCAGTTCGGTTTCGCGAAAGTCGGCGATGGCATACCAGGCATCGGACTTGATGAGACTGAAGAGCGGATGGCCACCGACAGCGAAAGTGCCTTCCGCAATTTTCAATCCGACCACCTTTCCCGCAAACGGAGCACGCAGCGTCGTCAAATCGTAGTTGCGTGCGGCATTGGCCTCCGCCGCTTCTGCGCCTTGCAATTGAGCTTCGAGGCTCAAGGTGTCGCCCACTGCCTGGCGGGCCTGGGTGGCGCTTCGGGTGAGCGCTTGGAGGGATGCTCCGGCGGCGGCTTCGTTCGTCGTGGCCTCGTCCAACTGCTGTTGAGTAACGAAGCCGGGCTTTACCAACGGCTCGAGGCGCCTGCGCGTATCCTGGGCGTACTTAAGCTGATCGCGCGCCTTCTGTACTTGGCTTTCGGCCGCTTGGACGCCTGAACCCTGGGAGGTGACTTGACGTCCCGTCAGAGCGATCTGCGCCTTAAGGGCGGCCACCTGAGCCCGCGCCTGGCGGAGTTGAAATTCATATGGCGCCGGATCAATGACGATGAGCGGCGCACCCTTTGCAACATCTTGATCATTGGTCACGAGGATCTGGACAATACGTCCACTGATCTCCGACGCCATTTCTGCGCTATAGGCAAAGATGTATGCATCGTGCGTGCGAGGCCGCCGATCGATCGCGAAGACGACGAGAACGCCCAGCACGACTGCCAGTCCGATTGCCATCGTGGCGATCGCTTTTCCGCGGAGCGACTTGGCTTCACTCATAAGCATTGTTCAAGACAGCCATATCAGCCACATCGCAAAGGTGCCTGCACAGGCAATTGCCAGCATGACGACGAAAGGGACGGGCAGTTCCTCGAGCAGCCCCGAAGCCTTGAAGATTGCACGGGCGGCGAGTGCCAAGCCAATGCCCACCAGCGCGCATACCATCCAGGACGGAAAATACGAGCCAAGAATATTACGCGAGGGCGCGCCGTCGCAGCCACCCAGTAAACCGAGCAGCGGCGCCGCGCACCACAACCGAGCCGCCGGCGGAGAGCAGTAGAACGCGCCCCGTTCCGGAGAACTTATCGCGATATTCATAAGAGGGAGTGTCATCGGTTCATCCACTGCCCGCAGCCCCCCCTTTGGGGGAGCCACGTCGGCAACGCGCAATCGAAGACAGCAGCTACTTACACGCGCGGGCGGGGTCGTCCAAGACCGGCGGGGAGGGATTTCATACGTTGATTAGGCAGGACCGCGTTTACCTCACGTCATTGATCGAGTAATGCTGAGTGGCAATCGATCATGAACCATGATCTCGCCAAAACCGTATCGCACTCGATGATTGACCACGTGGAACCAACCCGCAGACAGGTCTTGGCAGGCAGCGCCGCTATATTGCTCCTCGGGAGCGTTCAACCTGGTACTTTCGCTGCGCAACCCAAACGGGACGAATCTCGTTCTAAAAACTCTGGAGAACTTCAAATGGATACGATTACTACCAAAGATGGCGTCAAGATTTTCTATAAGGACTGGGGCAGTGGGCAGCCCATCGTGTTTCACCACGGATGGCCCCTAACGGCGGACGACTGGGACGCCCAGATGATGTATTTCGTTCTGCGTGGCTATCGCGTCATCGCCCATGACCGACGCGGCCACGGACGCTCCACGCAGACGGCTGGCGGCAACGACATGGACACGTATGCAGCTGACATTGCTCAATTGGCCGACCATCTTGATCTGCGTAATGCCATACATGTGGGACATTCAACCGGAGGCGGCGAAGTGGCCCGCTATGTGGCTCGCCACGGTCAGCCCCAAGGACGCGTGGCGAAGGCGGTTCTGATCGGGGCTGTACCGCCGATCATGGTTAAGTCGGACAAGAATCCCGGTGGCTTGCCGCTCGAGGTCTTTGACGGCTTCAGAAAAGCGCTGGTCGAGAATCGCGCACAGTTCTTCCGCGATGTACCAGCGGGCCCGTTTTATGGGTTCAACCGCCAGGGCGCCACGATTTATCAGGGCGTCATCGATAATTGGTGGCGTCAGGGAATGTCCGGTGGAGCCAAGGCGCATTACGACTGCATCAAGGCATTCTCCGAAACCAATTTCACGGAGGATCTAAAGGCGCTCAGCGTTCCGGTCTTCATCATGCATGGAGACGACGATCAGATCGTACCCATTGCGGACTCCGCGCTGCTGTCGGCGAAGTTGGTAAGGAACGGCACGCTGAAAGTCTACAAAGGCTATCCGCACGGCATGTGCACCACGCACCCGGATGTGATTAATCCAGACCTCCTCGCATTCTTTAAGGGCTCGTAGGTCGCGCTGCAGCCTGCCCCCAAATGCGGCCCGCGTGTGAGCGTCATTCTCCGGCGCATAAACTTTGGTTTAGGCGCTGCGGAGTCTGCTGAGCTTTTCCTATCCCCAGATTGAGTCTAGGCTAAGGACCGGTAACACACGACCCCCTCACTTGGCGCGCGGGCTTCGACGTCGGCATCGGGTTTGAATATGCATTTCGCTTCTGAGCAACAATCATCGTTTGCGGCAAAGTTGCGGGAAACTCTGAACATGGTTCCGGCGTTCACTTGGTACGCAGTGCCAACCGGCGCTCTCACCTTCGCGAACGAACGAACCGCGGATTACCTGGGTCTGCCGAAGGATCATCCCCTTCGGTTCGGGATCGACACCGGCGCGGCGTGGGACTTCCATATCCCGCTGTTACATCATGACGATCAAGCTGAGTCGCGCAGAGTCTGGTCAAACTGTCTCAGAACGACGTCCGCAGGTGAGGTGACCTACCGAGTACGTAACGCTCAAGGAGGATACCGATGGTTTGTGGGTCGCGCCGAACCTCTCCGAGCAAGCGACGGGACGCTACTGTTTTGGATCGGGATAAACCTCGACATCGAAGAGAGCGTGCAGGAACGCAGGCGCGCAGAGGAGCAGCGGGAGAGACTGCGTCAGCTGGAGTCAGACCTCGCACATGTGAACCGCCTGAGCATGATGGGAGTGCTGGCGGCTTCGTTGGCTCACGAAGTCAAGCAGCCAATCGCCACCGCACGCAACAATGCCCGCGCGGCCCTGAATTTCTTAGCCAAAAGGCCGCCGGATCTGCGCGAGGTCGAAGAAGCGCTCGGGTGTATTGTGGGCGATGCCGATCGAGCGGGCGACATCATCGACCGGATTCGTGAACACATCAAAAAGGAGCCGCCGCGAAGGGACCGTTTTGATCTCAATAAGGCGGTCACCGAGGTAGTCGAATTGGCGCGAACCGCAATCTGCAAGCATGGGGTCTCGCTCCAGATGAGGCTTGCAGAGGAGTTGTTTGCTGTCCAGGGGGATCGTGTTCAGCTGCAACAGGTCATCCTGAATCTGATCCTGAACGCGATCGAGGCAATGAGTTCGGTCGATGGGCCACGAGAGCTGGTGATCAGCACCGAGCAAAGGCAGACGAATGGCCTCATCTCCGTGCGCGATTCGGGGCCGGGAATTGACCCGGACCAACGCGAGCGCGTTTTTGATGCGTTCTACACAACAAAGTCGAACGGGGTCGGGATAGGGCTATCCATTTGTCGATCGATCATCGACGCCCACGGGGGCCGTCTGTGGATAGAGACGAACGAACCCCGTGGCGCGAAATTTCAGTTTACGATCCCCAGTGCGCCGAGCGAACTCAGAAGTTCTCCCCAGCCGCTTCACCCGTCTCGAGAGCCGCACGCAGACAGCCTACGAGATGCTGCTCATCAAGGGGTTTCCGCAGGTAACACACGACCCCCTCACTTAGCGCGCGGGCCTCGACATCGGCATCGGGGTAAGACGTCATGAGAATGGTCGGAATCGGGCGCCCTGTATCGATGAGGTTTCTGTAAAGCTCTAGTCCGGTCATCCCAGGCATATAGATGTCAGCGATCAATACGGCAGTCTTGGCGAGGCGCGGGGATCGAAGAAAAGCGGCTGCCGACGGGAATACCGCGCACCTGTAGCCGAGTGACTTCATCAGCCTTTTCATCGACTCGCGAAAGAACCGATCATCCTCAACGATCGAAACCAATGACGCGTTCGGCATACGCCTCCGGCATTTTAATTCAACTCGCCATACGGCGACCCCACCAATGCGGTCGTTACAGAATGCCGCTTGAGCAGGATCCGAAGCCATAAGCCGATGGTTTAGGTCGGGTACTCGACTAACAGTCGCTCAGGCGCGGAGTGGCGTGCCTTGCTGAAGGCAAAGCGTCGCGAGCATTTGAACGCTCGCTAACGCAAGCGCTTTTGCGGCGTCTAAACGAAGGCTTAGCGCGGCAAACCATAAACTTACCTTGTCAGCCGCACGTCGAATTATCAAATCATTAAAAATCGTCGAGCATGAATATCAGGCGATATGTGCTGCTAAGCGACGCACCTGCTAAATCCAGGACGCGGCCACTGACGGAATTTGGAGGAAGGCATTGCTTATGGATACTTGCGTCGGAGAGATGCGGACTACTGCGAACATAGGTTTAAAAACCCCACCCAAATGGGTGCACCACGTAATCGCGCTGCTCGATGCGGCTGCTGGTCAGCTTGATCGCGAACAGGCAGTACACGGCACGATACTTAGAGCAGCCTCGCTGTTGCGTAAGCAGATCCATCCCGAAGTCGCGGGAGGGGCACGAGAAAGTAGAGGGCGCTTGCTCGCCTGGCAGGCGCGCAAAGTGCGTGCCTACATTGAAACTCATATCACAGGTCCGATGCTTGTCGCGGAACTCGGCGCCCTTGTTCAGCTCAGCGAAGCGCATTTCTCGCGCGCCTTTAGGCGCACCTTCGGACAGTCACCTCATGCCTTCGTGATCAGACGACGCGTCGAACTGGCGGCTCAATTCATGCTCGAAACTGAAGCGACCTTGAGCGACATAGCGCTGCATTGCGGATTCACCGACCAGCCACATTTGTGCAGGCACTTTCGACAGATTACGGGACACACCCCGGCGGCTTGGAGACGCGCGCACGGCTGTGAAGATGCCGTTGACCGACAGCCCAACCGCGCGCTTGAAGAATTCGCCTCCCAAGGGGGACCCCGACTACACGCTGCTTAAGCCGCCTCTTACGCGTTGCAGTTCGGGTAGTCAAAAAAACCGACCGACTGGCCCATGTCGGGCCGGCGGTCGGCGAAGTGAACAGCCGGCGCAAGGGAGCGGGAAATGTGGCTGTTCTCAGGGTGCTGAGGATTAATGCCGGGCCTGGCTGTTCGCTGGCTCGACCAACGCTTAGCCAAGATCGAGGATGGATTGGAGCGCGATTGACTATCAAGGCCCGAGGTCGATGCAAGAAACAACCTCCACCGGTCCCCGGGAGTAGATTGAATCGGCCTGACAATGTCGGTCGGATCAATCACACTGTCGGCAAAGGTTCTTAAGTTGTGAGCACCCGCACTAAACATGTCATCATGCTAGTCCGCTAGTTTCTTCAAGAGCATCCCCCAAAAGGGGAGACCCTCACGCGAGTCGTGCTTAGACCGACGCTCCATAAAAACAGGCTCGCTGTAGAAATGGATGTAGCGGTACGGAATCAGTTGTTTTGGGCGCCATCAGTTCGCAGAAAGTCAGTCTGGAGGCAATGGCCTTGGTGAAGCGACTGACGAGAACTCCTAGTTTGGCTCACTGCGCTGGGGAGCGTAAACCGGAACGCTGCACCACGAGGCTTGTTCGCCTCTATCCACAGACGGCCCCCGTGGGCATCGATGATGGACCGGCAGATCGACAGCCCCATCCCCATGCCGCTGGACTTCGTGGTGTAGAAAGCCTCGAACACGCGCTCGCGTTGGTCCGGAACAATTCCCGGTCCCGAATCACGCACGGTGACAACTCCATCCGTCTGCTGTTGCTCGGTGCTGACCACCAGCTCTCGAGGCCCATCGACCGAGCTCATTGCCTCGATCGCGTTCAGGATCAGATTCAGGATGACCTGTTGCAGCTGAACACGATCCCCCTGAACGGCAAACAACTCCTCCGCAAGCCGCATCTTGAGCGAAACCCCATGCTTGGTAATTGCGCTCCTCGCCAATTCGATTACCTCGGTGACCGCCTGATTAAGATCAAACCGATCCTTTCGCGGCGGCGCTTTCTTGGTGTGAGCCAGGATACGGTCGATGATGTCGCCGGCTCGATCGGCATCGCCCACGATACACCCGAGCGCTTCTTCGACATCACCCAGATCTGGGGGCCTTTTGGCTAAGAAATTCAGGGCCGCGCGGGCGTTGTTGCGTGCGGTGGCGATTGGTTGCTTGACTTCGTGTGCCAGCGAGGCTGCCATTTCCCCCAACGTGCTTACACGATTGATATGGGCCAGATCGGCCTCTAGCTGACGGAGTTTTGTACGTTCTTGCTCAGCTCGTTTAGGCTCAGTGACGTCGATCACAGTACCCACAAATTCAATGAGATGGCCGGACGTGCTCAGAACAGGATGACCTACGACGTGAATGTCCCTGACGGAGCCATCCGGATGCACGATGCGGTAGTCCGCCTCCAACTGTGTCTTCTCGCCGATCGCCGTTTGGATTAGTGCACTGAAGCCGGGTTGGTCGTCGGGATGAATCCGCTGAATGAATTCTTCGAATCGGGGCAAACCATCCTGTGGATCGTAACCCAGAACACGGTAGCATTCCTCCGACCAGTACGTGTGATCCTGGTCTGGACTCCAAGCCCAACTGCCTGTGTGGCTCAGCCTCTGCGCCTCCGCCAAGTACGCTTCACTGCTCCGGAGGGACTCCTCGGCCGCCTTGCGCTCTTCGATGTCAATACCTGTGCCGTACCACTTGACGATGCTCCCCGATTCGTCTCGCAGCGGTACATTGCGCTGTAGGAACCAGCGGTATTCGCCATCAGCCCGCCTCACTCGTGATTCGGCCACGAAGGGTTCTCCGGACGCGAGTGCTTCGCGCCACTTGTCCACGAATCCTTCGACGTCTTCGGGATGGATTGCCGCGGTCCAGCGCCAGTCCAGAAGATCTGTTTGAGGTAGGCCACCATATTCGAGCCAGCCCCGGCTCAGAAAGTCGAGAGAGCCATCAGGCAAAGCGGTGTGAATAAACGCCGGAGTTGTATCTACCAGATGGCGATACTTGCGCTCACTGGCGCGCAGATCCTCCTCCGCCCGCTTGCGCTCGGTTATATCAATCACCGTTCCCATGTATTCAACGAGATCACCAGAGGGGCTGAAAACCGGATGACCGATGCTGTGAATGTCCCTGACGATGCCACCTGGACACACAATGCGATAATCTATTTCTTCGTCTACCTTGTTATGTTTGGCCCTGTTGGCAGATTCCCGGAACACCCATTGATCGTCGGGATGAATTCGCTGGATGAGTTCTTCCTGTCGGGGCAACCCATCCCGTGGATCAAAACCCAGAATGCGGAAGCACTCCTCTGACCAATACCTGATGTCAGTGTCGGGCCTCCAGGCCCAACTGCCGGTGTGGCTCAGCCTCTGCGCTTCCGCCAGGCACGCTTCACTGGCCCGAAGGGCCTCCTCGGCCGTCGTCCGCTCGGTAATATCAGTCACCGCCCCGACAAACTCCCGATTGCCCGATGCATCCTGCAAAGCCCGAGCTAACGCGTGGACGTGCTTGACTCGCCCGTCAGGCAGCAGCAAACGATAGGTATGTTCGAAATCTTTCGCCCCGCGAGAGGCATCAGCGATGACCTTCTGCAAGTCGGCCCGGTCCTGCGGATGGACGCGCTGCACCACTGAATCTATTGTTGGCTTAACTCCGGGATCGTACTCGAAGATGCGATAGGTCTCGTCCGAGCAGAAAACCTCTCCACTGTCAGGTTTCCAACCGAAGCTGCCTGTGTGACTGAGCCTCTGCGCCTCCGCCAGGTACCCCTCGCGGCGCTGCAACTCCTGAGTCAATTGTTCTTGTTCAGTTACATTCATAGCGGTACCAGGTCCAGCTTGAACGTGGCCATAGTACACCGCGCGGCAACACCAACAGACTCCGCAGCGCACAAGCCAACATTTTTCGGCCATCGCGTCTGAATCGAGTTTGATCCCAGAACATCTCGAGCTTGCCCCGTGCGGAAGTGGGACTACGAATCAACTTGAGGGATTTTAGCGGACATGAGCGCTGCGCGAAGACACCGCAACAGGTTCTGCTCATCAACCGGCTTGCGAAGGTAACAGACGACCCCGTCGTTCAAAGCACGGTCCCGGTCAATATCATTGGGGTAAGCAGTCACGAAGATTGTCGGAATCGCGTGCCCTGAATCGATGAGATGTCGGTGCAGCTCGAGGCCGGTCATGGCAGGCATGTGGATGTCGGCGATCAGGCAGGCCGTTTCCGCGGCGAGAGGGGATGCGAGGAAATCGCCTGCTGATGGGAAAACGTCGACCGCATAGTTCAACGACCTCATGAGCCTTCGCATGGATTCGCGAAAAGGCTGGTCGTCATCGATGATCGAGATCAGTAATTGGTCAGACAACCAAAGCTCCGGCATATCAATCGACCGCAGGATCAGGCTCTGAACAGGTAGCTCCATCCGCGGATACCAAGAATGACCTTGAATTAGATCCAGAGCCATAATCCTTGGTTTAGATCCATTCGCCCCGCGATATAAGTCGCGCCCCTGTTCCGGCGGACGATTTGGACCTAGACTCGCACTGCGTGACGGCCACTTGCCAACGTGAAGAGGCACTTTCCCGTGGATCCGAGAGCAGCACCAGAAGCGTCTGACCCAAAGTCCTCGGTAGCGATCGTTGACGATGATCCGGAGTTTAGGGCCTCGGTCGCGCGCCTATTACGGTCGCTCGGCCTCAATACTCGCCTATTTGCCTCCGTCGCCGAGTATCTTGGATCCGAGCCGCCTGATGGTCCAACCTGCTTGGTCCTCGACGTAAGATTGCCGGGGCTGAGCGGACTGGATTTCCAGCGCGATCTCGTTGCCGCGAACGCAGAGCTCCCGATTATCTTCATCACTGGACACGGTGACATTCCGATGAGTGTGCAGGCGATGAAAAGGGGCGCCATCGAGTTCCTCACGAAGCCATTCCGCGATCAGGACATTCTCGACGCAGTTTATCTCGGGCTCGCTCGCGATCGTGCCAGGCGCGAGGAGCATGAATGTCTGGGAAGACTTCGGGCACGCCTCGAGGCCCTGACGCCGCGCGAGCTCGACGTACTGACTGAGGTTGCGCAGGGCCGGCTGAACAAACAGATTGCCGCCGATATGGGCATAAGCGAGAGTACGGTCAAGGTGCATCGCCTCAACATGATGCGGAAAATGAGGCTCGCGTCGTTCGCAGAGCTGTGTCGAGTCGCTGACAAACTCAAGCTTCAGGAGCGACGACAGCTTCGGTAGCAGCTGAAAGCCGGCCGCGCAGCCGACCTTCTCCTCCGCGCCAGGTCCCGCCTATCCACCCCCCCAATCGGGGGATGGGGGGGCTCGACTACGCGCGCCATCATCTGCCGCATGATCCCGCAATTGAAAAGGTGAGTCATGGACAGACGAAGATTTCTTTTGGGCGTTGCACCGGCTGCGGCTCGAGCGAACTGCCTGAGGACTCTAACATGAGCGCCAAGATCTCAAAGCCAAGAGACGTGCCGAGGCGCGATGGCGCCGTATCGCGCCGCCTCTTTTTCCTCGATCTCGCAGCGGGCCGGGTCATGTCGGCGAATCCAGATGGCTCGAATTTGAAAGTCATCATCGAGGAAGGAAGAAAACTGCCGGACGGTTTGGCCGTCGATGCGGCGGCGGGACATCTGTACTGGACGAACATGGGCAATCTCAAGGCCAATGACGGTTCGATCTTGCGATCCGATATCGATGGAAAACACATGACCACCATCGTTCCGCCGGGTGGCACATTCACTCCCAAACAAATCCAGATCGACAAGGTGAATGCCAGGCTTTACTGGTCGGACCGTGAGGGCATGCGGGTGATGCGCGCCAACCTTGATGGCTCAAACATCGAGACGTTGGTGGACACGAGCGAGGGTGATGCGCGCCCCGGCCCTGACGCAAGGAAATGGTGCGTCGGCGTTGCAGTGGATCTCGTAGAGGGCAAGTTCTACTGGACGCAAAAAGGAGGCGACAATGCCGGCGAAGGCCGCGTCTTTCGCGCCAATGTAAACATTCCGCCGGGCCAGACTGCCGCGAACCGCAAGGACGTCGAGTTGCTCTACGAGGGTTTGCCTGAGCCCATCGACCTCGAGCTCGATTCACAAAGCCGGATGATTTACTGGACCGACCGCGGGGACCCGCCACGCGGCAACACGGTGAACCGCGCGCCCATGGATCCGGTCTCGCCCGGCGTCCGTAAGGCGCCCGCGATTCTGTTCACGCACTTGATGGAGGGCATCGGCCTTGCGCTCGATCGCAGGGGCGGTCGCATGTTCATCACCGACTTCGCAGGTTCGGTCTATAGCGCCAATCTCGACGGATCGGACCAGAAGACGCTGCTCTTCGCCCAGGGCAACCTTACCGGCATCGCATACGCAGAGATTCAGACCCAGACGCCAGCCCAAGGTAGAAGATCCTCTTAGCAGTGAGAGCTGCTTGAGAGTGGTGCAGCCGATTGTAGCTGCACTCCCGAGTCCGAAACACCGTAAGCCTTAAACCAATCGACGATAGGAGCGTAGAGATGACACCAGCAACTGCAACCGTGGCCGCAAAGCCGGCGAAGCAACCGAAGCCGTTGCCGGCGCCGAATAGTGACTTCTATGAGGTTTATGAAACCTTGAGCGCCGAGGAACTTGCGACGGTGAAAAAGGTGCGCGCGTTCATGGAGGCCAAAGTCGCGCCCGTCATCACGAAATTCTGGGTAGATGATGCGTTCCCCTTCGAGCTGCTGCCGGGTGTCAAGGAGCTCGGTATTGGCGGGCTTGGAATGCAGGGCTACGGCTGCGCGGGCGGAAGCGAGGCGCTATTAGGCTTCGTGCTCATGGAGATTGCGCGCGTTGACCCGTCGTTTGCAACGTTCTTTGGCGTGCACGATGGCCTTGCCATGGGTTCCATCTACATCGACGGATCGGAAGAGCAGAAGCAGAAGTGGTTGCCACCGATGGCGCGGCTCGAGAAGATCGGCTGCTTCGGCCTCACCGAGCCGCTGGTGGGTTCCGGCGCCTCCGGAGGCCTCACGACGACGGCGAAGCGCGATGGCGACAGCTGGATCCTCAATGGCGAGAAGCGCTGGATCGGCAACGCGCCCTGGTGCGATGTCTCCGTCATCTGGGCGCGCGATCTCACCGACAATCAGGTCAAGGGGTTCATCGTCGAGAACAAGACGACCCCCGGCTTCAGCGTCGAGAAGATCCAAAACAAAATTGCGCTCAAGGTCGTTCAGAACGGCCATATCACGCTGAAGGACGTTCGGGTGCCGGAGGCTAACCGTCTCCTGGGCGGCAACTCGTTCCGCGACACCGCCAAGGTGCTGAAGATGACACGCTATGCAGTCGCATGGATGGCGACCGGATGCGCCATGGGCGCCTACGAGGCCGCACTCAAATACGCCCAGGAGCGTCTGCAGTTCGGCAAGCCGATCGGCTCGTTCCAGCTGGTGCAGGATCTGCTCGCGAAGATGATCGCCAACATCACGGCTTCACAGTGCCTGATCGTGCGTCAAGCGCAGCTACATGCCGAAGGCAAGCTGACGGACGCCCACGCCGCGCTCGCCAAGGCATTTGCCACGGCTAAGTGTCGCGAGACCGTTGCGTGGGCCCGCGAGCTGCTGGGCGGCAACGGCATCGTCGCAGACTTTAAGGCTGCCCGCTTTTTCGCCGACGCCGAGGCTCTTTACTCCTACGAAGGCACCTATCAGATCCAGAATCTGATCGTTGGCAAAGCCGTCACCGGCCTGAGCGCCTTTGTCTAAAGGGCCCTGCTCACCAGCCCGCCGACCCAGGAGAAGACACGATGGACGCGCCTGTAACTGAGAAGCCGCCCGGAGCAACGCTCGCGCTCGCCAACGTGCTCTACGAGAAGAAGGACGCGATCGCCTACGTGACCGTCAATCGGCCCAAGGTGCTCAACGCCTTGAACACGCCGACGTGGGCGGACATTCGCACGGCATTCGAGGACGCGCGCGATGACGCGGCCGTACACGGCGTCATCCTGACAGGCGCCGGCAACAAAGCATTCATCGCGGGCGCCGACATCAGCGAGCTTAAGCCTGCCACTGCGCTCGATGCGGAGCGATCAAGCCGCTTCGGGCAGGAGGTCCTCGATCTCATCGAGAACCTCGGCAAACCCGTCATCGCGGCGGTGAATGGCTTTGCGCTCGGCGGCGGCTGCGAGACGGCGATGGCGTGCACGATCAGAATCGCCGCGGACACGGCGAAGTTCGGCCAGCCGGAAGTCACTCTGGGACTTCTCCCGGGCGGCGGCGGCACGCAACGATTGCCGCGCTTGGTGGGAAAGGGTCGCGCCCTGCAGCTCATCCTCTCGGCAGAGATGATCAGCGCGCAGGAGGCTTACCGCATAGGACTCGTCAACGAAATCGTGCCGGCAGCGGATCTGCTCACGCGTGCCGAGGCAATCTTGAGGAAAATCGCGGGCAACGCCCCCATGGCGGTGAAGTTCGCGCTCACCGCCGTGAACAAGGGACTGGAGACGAGCCAGGACGAGGGCCTGTTGCTCGAGGCGTCCTATTTTGGACTCTGCGCCGGAACCGAAGACAAGAAGGAGGGCACGTCCGCCTTCCTCGAAAAGCGCGCACCCCAATTCCGCGGCCGCTAACGAAAAGCTCATGACGACTTTGGAGACATCAATGGCAAGCGACAACATTTTCTCCGGACTCAAGGTGGTGGAGCTGGCGAGTTTCATCGCCGGACCGAGTGCCGCCGTGATCCTGTCGGACTTCGGCGCCGACGTGATCAAAGTGGAACCGCCCTCCGGCGATACCTGGAGAATCGGGCACAAGATTCCGCCGCAGCCGCAGGCAAGCGATGCCTACCCCTGGCACTTGGCCAACCGTAACAAGCGGGGAATCACGCTCGATCTGAAGTCCCCGAGTGCTCGGCCGGTTCTCGAGCGCCTGGTTGAGTGGGCGGACGTGTTCATCGTCAACACGCCGCATCCAGCTCGCAAGAAATTGAACCTTGAATATGACGACGTTGTGAAATGGAATCCGCGGCTGATCTACGCCGATCTCACCGGTTTCGGCGAAAAGGGGCCCGATGCTGATCTGCCAGGATTCGACATCACCGCCTACTGGGCGCGAAGCGGCTTATTGTCCATGACGCGCGATGCCGGGGCACCGCCGACTTGGCCGGTGGCCGGCAGCGGTGACAATGCCACCGCCGTCGGCCTGTACTCCGCGATCGTGACGGCCCTCTATCGTCGCGAGCGCACCGGCAAGGGATCCTATGTCACCACGTCGCTGCTCGCGCAAGGTGTCTGGTCGGCGAGCGTTTCGATTCAGGCAGCTCTCTGCGGCGCCAATTTCTACGGCCTGCACGACCGACTGCATCCCGCCAATGCGGCACTCAATGTGTATCGCGCATCGGATGGCAGCTGGTTTGTCCTTATCGTCACACCTGACAAGTTAGCAGCGGTGGCGAAAGCCATTGGTCGGGCGGATCTTTTGACAGATCCTCGATTTGCTGAACCCGTCAAGCTGATGCAGAACATGGGTCAGCTGGCAGAAATTCTCGACCAAGTTTTCGCTGCGCAGCCGATGACCCATTGGTACGAGGTCTTCAATGGGGTTCACGTCACGTTCGGCGCCGTGCGAGGGCCACAAGAAGTCATCGAGGATCCGCAGCTGCGACAGAACGACATTGTCGTTCCGCTCGACGGTGCGGGCGGCAAGCTGAGCACGACGATCAGCAGTCCCATTCAGGTACATGGCATCACCAAGGTCCCGGCGAGGCGCGCCCCGGCACTGGGAGAACACAATGAGGAGGTTCTCGAGGAGCTCGGGTTCAACGCGAGTGAAATCGAGGCATTGCATGCGAGCGGCGCTGTCCCGACGGCAAACGAGCCCGCACGCGCGGCCGCCGGTTAGGCGCCCAAAAAGGGAGCGCGAGAGTATCGGTGAATGACATACACAATTCGGCAACAGATTGACGAGGCGATGAGCGAACATGAAGTCGGCAGCGGAAATCGAAATACTTTGTCGGGTTGCAACCGCACGCATGCCCACCAAGTGGGGCATGTTCAACGCCGCCGGCTTTGAGCGGGCCGCGAATGGAACGCAGATCGACACCGCCCTCGCACTGACCATGGGCGATCTGAGCGGGGAAGCGCCGCTGCTGAGAATTCATTCTCAGTGCTTCACCGGCGAAGGCTTAGGTTCTCTACGTTGTGATTGTAGTGACCAGCTATCCATGGCCATGCGCGCCATCGCCGCAGAAGGCCACGGACTGGTGATCTACGAATATCAGGAGGGCCGCGGTATTGGCTTGATGGCGAAACTGCAAGCCTACGAACTGCAGGATAGCGGCATCGACACCGTGGAGGCCAATCATGTCCTGGGGTTCAGAGCGGACTGCAGGGATTACAGCTTGCCGGTTGCGATCCTGCGCGAGCTCGGCGTCCACCGTGTTCGCCTTCTGACGAACAATCCCGCCAAGGCGCGCGCCTTGAGCGATGCTGGCATCGAGGTGGTCGCTCGAATTCCGTGCGAGGCCAAATCGAGCCCGTATTCGCTGCCGTATCTGCGCACGAAGAAGGAAAAGATGGCGCACGCGCTGGGCCTTCCACATCACGACGGCACGGGTCAGATAAAAGACCTGCGCGCGCTGGAAGCGGCAAGCCCACACGCGTTGCATTGGATTTGAATTTAATCAAAAGGAGATTTTGACTATGTCAACCACTAAGCCCATTCGTCGCGTCACGATCATCGGCACTGGCGTCATTGGCGCGAGCTGGGCGGCGCTGTATCTCGCCAAAGGATTGGAAGTCGTGGCGACCGATATCGCGCCGAATGCAGAGGCCGCCCTGAAACGATTCGTGGATGCGGCGTGGCCGGCGCTGAAAAGATTGGGCCTTGCGCCTGGCGCATCGCAATCCAAATTGTCGTTCACGCCCAAGATCGAGGCCGCGGTAGTCGGTGCGGATCTTGTTCAGGAAAATGGCCCCGAGCGCCTCGACTTCAAGCAAAAACTCTACGGGCAGCTGGATGATCTGTTGCCGCCGGAAGCGATCATCGCGTCGAGCTCATCCGGGCTCACGATGAGCGAAATCCAATTAGGCTGCCGCTCCCATCCCGAGCGCTGCGTCATCGGCCATCCCTTCAATCCTCCCCATCTCGTCCCCCTGGTCGAAATCGTGGGTGGCGCCAAGACCTCCGAGGAGACCATTCAGCGTGTCGCGGAATTCTACGACAGCATTGGAAGGCGGACGGTTCGAGTACGCAAGGAGATGCCAGGGCATGTCGCCAACCGTTTGCAGGCGGCCTTAAGTCGGGAGGTTTACTATCTGGTTGCCGAAGGCGTCGTCAGCGCCGCCGATGCGGATACCGCCTTGTGCTGGGGACCGGGCCTGCGCTGGGGCCTCATGGGCAGCATGCTGCTCAATCACTTGGGCGGCGGTGAAGGCGGCATCGAGCATTTTTTCGAACAATTCACCCGACCCATGACAGCTTGGTGGAAGACTCTCGGCAACCCAGTGTTGACGCCCGAAGTGCAAAAGAAGCTCATCGACAGCGTGCATACGGAAGTCGGCTCCCGCTCCATCGACTCGCTGGCGGCAGAACGTGACGAAATGCTGCTCGGCCTCCTCGAGCTTCGGATCAGAACAGAGAAGACGTTTCAGGCGGATGCAAGGGATGCGAAAGCAGGCTGATGCTGCCCGCACCTTCAGGCGATGACAACCAGCGAGAGCAAGAAATGAGCGAGTCATTGGGCATTTCACAATCGCAAGGCAAAAGACCGCATGTCGTGATCATCGGCGGCGGCTTCGCCGGCATCGCGGCCGTCAAAGCATTAAGACACTGCGAAGCCGATGTCACGGTCATCGATCGTCGCAACCATCATATCTTCCAACCCCTGTTGTACCAGGTGGCAACGGCAGTCCTCGCACCGGCCGATGTCGCCGCACCGATTCGGCAGCTGTCGGCGCAGCAAAAAAACGTATCGGTGCTGATGGCTGAAGTCATCGGTGTCGACTTGGGATCGCGAACCGTCGATGTCAAGTATCCGGGTACGGAGGACAAGAAGATTGCTTTTGACTATTTGGTGGTCGCCGCCGGGGTGCAATCGAGCTACTTCGGTCATAACGAATTCGCGAAGTACGCTCCTTGCTTGAAGACCATCACGGATGCACAGGTGATACGCTCAAAAATCCTGAGCGCGTATGAATTGGCGGAATCTACCGAAGACGAGAATGAACGGCGGCGACTGATGACATTCGTCTTAGTCGGCGCGGGACCGACCGGCGTGGAATTGGCGGCTTCGATTGCGCAAATGGCCAAAACAACCTTGCGCGCTAACTTTCGGCGGATCGATCCTGCCACGACGTCCATTGTTTTGCTCGATGGCGCTAAGCGCGTACTCCCGAGCTTCGCCGAATCCTCCTCACTCAAGGCGGCTCAACGCCTCGCTAATCTTGGGGTAAAGGTGATCACCAGCGCAATGGTCGAACACATCGATGATCAAGGCGTGACGGTTGGGGGAAAGAGGATCGACAGCGGCACGGTCTTGTGGACAGCAGGCGTTGCGCCCTCGCCGATCGTCAAGATGCTCGGCGTAGCGACCGACCGCGCCGGCCGGGCGTGCGTCGGTCCATCTTTGAATGTCGCCGAATCTCGCGGGATATTCGTCGTCGGCGATGCCGCGACCTTGATACAGGAGGGTCATCCGTTGCCGGGGGTGGCGCAGGTCGCCATCCAGCAAGGCCGGTACGTCGGAGAGTGGATCGCCAAAGAGATCGGCGGCGGCAAACCGCCGCGTCCTTTCCGATACTTCGACAAAGGCAACATGGCGGTGATCGGCAAGAACTTTGCGATCCTGGAGTCCGGCCGAATCAAGCTCGCAGGAATTATCCCCTGGTTCATCTGGGCATTTATTCACATCATGTTTCTGCCGCAGCTGCAGAATCGGCGTCGCGTGCAGAACCAATGGTTCTGGAGCTATTTCACCGGCCAGCGCAGCTCGCGTTTGGTTGACGAGGCACCGCGGATTTAACCCCCATCGGTGAGGCCATGACTATTCGAGTCGTTCGAGATCAACGGCGGCCGATGCGGCATGAAATCCATATCGGTGAGAATACGCTTACCACCGACATGAGTGCCGAGGAAGGCGGCGAGTCCTCGGGCCCCAATCCCCACGACCTCTACGATGCAGCGCTGGGCGCGTGCATGGCGCTGACAGTACTCTGGTACTCGAAGCACAGGCATTTCCCGGTGGAGGGTATCGAAGTCTCCGTGGATCGAGACGCCCATGATGAACGGGAGGGCGTCTATCGTCTCAGTACGGCGTTGACGGTGACCGGAGACCTGAGCGCCGCTCAGCGGGAAGAAATTCTTCGCGTGGCGCGGCAGTGTCCAATCCATAAATTAATGACCGAAGTTACCACCGAGATTTCGACAATATTAACCACCTAATATGTGCCGATTAGACGATGGCCACGGACTGAGGACGCAACCTGATTCAGCCTGCCCGAAAGCTGCCGTCGTCAGAGACCGCAGTGGATCGCAGTAGTCAAAGCAGATTGTCGGTAACCGACTCGAAGTAAGATAAATAATGCCACTTAGCATATTGATTTGATTGATACTAATCATGGCGCGCGGCCGGAATGGCGGTGCTGCTCAGGCTCAGTCCACGCATCATTCGCACAACTCGCGTCAGGAGAACGCAAGCAACATTGCTGGCCCGAAGACTAGCATTTGACGTAGGCTGGCTTTCAAGCCGTCTGCATGAAAATTGAAGGGCTTGCCAGTGCTGTGTGATCGAAGAAAGCTGCCCGCAAAAGCGATCAAAAAAATCGCGCCGGCATAAGGCTGTTCATCAAGGCGGGGAGAAGGCCACAGTGATCACGATCGACGTCAACGGAGCATCCCGGCAAATCAACATCGAGCCCGATACGCCGCTTCTCTGGGTGCTGCGCGACGTGCTCGGTTTGACCGGCACAAAATTCGGCTGCGGTATCGCGCAGTGCGGTGCTTGCACGGTGCATGTCAACGGAACCGCCATGCGCTCCTGCTCGGCGCCAATCGGCACTCTTGATGGCGCAAAGATCGTCACTATTGAGGGCCTTTCACCGAACAACAATCATCCAGTGCAGCGCGCGTGGATTGAAGAAGGTGTTCCGCAATGCGGCTACTGCCAGTCTGGGCAGATCATGGCCGTAGTTACGTTCTTAAAGAAGTATTCCAGCCCTACGGATGCCGACATCGACGCGAATATTACCAATATTTGCCGTTGCGGCACGTATGAACGTCTGCGTCGCGCCATTCATCGCGCCGCGGACATGATGAAGACCTGAGGAGGTCGCGATGCGCGGAATCGGTGTAACTTCAGCCGTGAAACGTCGCGATTTCATTCTCACGGCGGTCTCCGTCGCCGGCGGCTTGATGATCGGCATCGGCGCTGCTCCGGGCAGCGTTGACGCCGCGGCCATCTCGATGCAACCCTGGAACGAGAACGAACATGCGCCGCACGAAATCGATGCCTGGATCGCCATCGATCCGGATGATTCGATTTTAATCCGCTATCAACGTTCGGAGATGGGGCAGGGCAGCATGACGGCGCTGCCAATGATGATTGCCGAAGAGTTGCAATGCGACTGGTCGAAGGTGCGGATCGAGTATGCCTCGTCGAACCGCAGCGTCCGAGAGCACAGAGTCTACGGTAACATGTACTCGCACGGCAGCATGTCTGTCCGGGAGTCGCAAAAGATGGTGCAGCAGGTGGGCGCCAGCGCCCGTGAGCGCATCATTGCCGCGGCGGCCGCACGCTGGCACGTTCTGGCGTCAGAATGCACGGCGGCGCAGAGCGTGGTGACTCATCGGCCATCAGGCCGCACGCTGCGCTACGGGGAGCTCGCCGCCGAGGCCGCGAAGGTCAAGCTCGCCAAAGAGCCTGCAATCAAGACACCCGCTCAGTTCACTTTTCTTCCCCGCCCCATCCCCCGCCTCGACTTGGTGCACAAGACTGACGGATCAGCCAAGTTCGGGATCGACGCGCAGGTTCCGGGTATGGTTTTTGCCTCCATCAACGCGTGTCCCGTGCGTGGGGGCAAGCTCAAGAGTGTCGATGAGTCGGTGCTTTCGGGCGTGCCGGGCATAGTCGGCGTGGTCAAGCTTGAGGATGCAGTGGCGGTTGTCGCGACCGACAGCTTCTGGCGCGCTAAACGGGCGTTGTCCCGCCTGCAGCCGGAGTGGGATGTTGGCGCCGCAGGGCATGTGGATAGCGAGCAGCTTTCGAAGGAATTCCGTGCGGCGTTGATGGATCGCATGGTGGTAGCGCGCAATGACGGTGACGTCGATAAGGCGATGTCGGGCGCAGCCAACACGTTCGAGGCCATCTATGAGACACCTTATCTGTCGCACTCGCCAATGGAGCCGATGAATGCGACCGTTAATCTGCAGCCCGACCGGCTCGATGTCTGGGTGGGAACGCAGGACGCAGAGGCGGCGCTCGGCGCGGCTGCAAGCGCGTCCGGCCTGAGGCCGGAGCAAGTCCACATCCACAACGCCTTCCTCGGGGGAGGCTTCGGCCGTCGCGATGCAAACGATGAAATCCTGCAAGCCCTCGCCATCGCGAAGGTCGTCAAACGTCCAGTCAAGCTGATCTGGACGCGGGAGGAAGACACCCGCCAGGACAGGTTTCGTCCGCACGCGGTGGTCG